>JMBX01000090.1_pt1 | contig 23691 bp, 27 predicted proteins | sample 616521 | NCBI WGS metagenome assembly JMBX01 (sample SAMN02727906, study PRJNA239997) | anaerobic digester metagenome | biome: anaerobic digester; isolation source: mesophilic anaerobic digester inoculated with municipal waste water sludge... | place: Germany: Bielefeld University, CeBiTec ...
ACGAAAATCCAGATCTTGAAGAAGAATTTAAAATTTCAATTGAAATATTTGATAAAATAGCAATTAATAAAAGGATTTTCAACGATACCGATATATTATTTAAACAAATTATTGAAAGTGTCTTGTACAAAAAGAAAAGGAAGAAAAGGATTATTTATTACATTTCGAGTGCTGCTGCTATCGCTTTGTTATTTCTTATTTCTACTTTATATTTTATTAGGAAAGACAATAACTCAATGATGGCAATAAGTGCTGAAGTTATTGGTAAAACTCTTCCCGAACAGGAGGTGAAACTGTTAGCGGGAGGAAAAGAGATAGTCCTGAATCAAAATGTTACGGTTCATCTAAATGATGGGCAAATCTCATATACCGATAGTGCCGATATCGAAAAGACGCTTGAGGTGAATAATGTTCAAACCAACAAGCTTATTGTTCCCAACGGAAAGCGCTCTTTTCTTATTCTGGCTGATGGAACCAAGGTTTGGATAAACTCGGGAACGGAGTTGGAATTTCCAACAAATTTTTCCGGGAAAACGCGCGATATAAAACTTGCAGGAGAAATATATCTGGATGTTGCTCAATTGAGCAAACAACCCTTTATTGTCCATACTCCGGATCTGGATGTTCAGGTATTCGGGACCCGTTTTAATGTGTCGGCATATACTTTAGATAAAACATCCTCGGTTGTTTTGGTAAATGGAAAAGTACAGGTGAAAACCAAAGATAACAAGTCAATTATGATGAATCCTAACGAAATGGTTGAATTCCGTGATGGAAGTATTTATGCAGAAAAAGTAGATGTTTCTTTCTATACTAGCTGGGTAAATGGAGTTTCATGTTTGACAGTACTCCGGTTTCAGAATTATTCAAAAAAAGTAGGGCGGTATTACAATGTTTCTTTCGAAAATATTGAAAGTGATAAAAAAAATTACCGGAAAACTTTATCTCTCGGAAAATCTACGGGATGTTGTATCATCCATTTCTCTTTTGACCGGACAGGAATATATTATTGAAAATGATGTTATCAAAGTAATAAGATAATAATAAAAATTAATTTGCCTATCGGACCATAAATAAAACCAAAAAAAGTAGGCCGGAAGATGTTACCGCATCTCCCGACCGGAAGAAGATTAATTCACAAGATAATCCTAATTATTTCGTAAACTAAAATTCATGACAAATGTATGAAACAAAAAAAATTAACGATGAAATTATTATACCGAAAAGATATAATAGAATTCTAAAAATCATGAAGATCTCTACATTATTCTTTTTTTCTGTGTATCTTTTTGTGTATTAGGGGGGGAAAATATTTTCGCAGAGTAATGTTGTTTCCCTGAATCTAAAAATGTCGCGATTAAGGATGCTATCTTTGAGATAGAGAAAGAGACAGGCTATGTTTTTTATTTTTAATGAAGATGTTGAAATTATAATGAGAGATCGGGTAACCATCGATACTCAAAATAAAACAATAGAAACTATTTTAACCCAACTGCTAAAAGACAGAGACTTAAATTATAGTATCATTGGCAAGCAAATAACGATTTATGTAAAAACAAGAGAGAGGATATACAAATTGCAACAGCTCCAGTACCTTTGAAAATTGAACCTCAACAACAAGGAAAAACAATAAAAGGAAAAGTTATTGATGAACGAGGTGAGTCTCTACCTGGGGGGGTAACAGTCGTTGTAAAAGGGACATCGATGGGCACAACAACAGATATTGATGGTAATTATATTTTGCATAATATCCCCGGTAGTCCTGTTATCATTTTTCGTTTGTCGGCATGTATGCACAGGAGATTACCGTTGGAAATAGAACCACTATCAATATAACCATGAGAGAAGAGACCATAAGTTTGGGGGGGAAGTGGTAGCAGTGGGTTACGGTGTACAAAGGAAAGAAAGTGTGGTAGGTGCTATTTCTCAGGCCTCGTCTAAAGAATTGACGAGAAAAGGGTATGCCTCTGATTTTAAACAGGCTTTGGCCGGTCAACTCCCCCGGGTTAGTCACAATTACATCTTCGGGAGAACCGGGAGGTGTTAAAGGTGAAAGTGCTACTTCAATTTTTATACGTGGGCAGAATACGTGGAATGGTGGACAGCCATTGATCCTGGTTGATGGGGGGGTTGAAAGAGATATGAGCAATGTGGATGTCAATGAGGTTCAAAGTATATCCATATTAAAGGATGCGTCGGCCACTGCTGTTTTTGGCGTAAAAGGAGCTAATGGAGTGATATTGATAACTACGAAAAGAGGAGAAGAGGGAAAACAAACATCTCATTTTCATATAATACTACAGCTCAAATGTTGTCAAAAGTGCCTGAAACGTTAGAATCTTTTGATGCAATACAGATAAGAAATCTAGCTATTGAACGTGAAACACCACTAAATGAACCTTCATGGTTGGATTATATCCCGTATGAAATTTCAACCCGATATAAATCACCGCGACCAAAGGATTACGAGATGATATATCCGAATGTAGATTGGGAAAAAGCGATGTTTAAAGATGTGGGATTTTCCCATAAGGCTACGGTAAGTGCTTCAGGCGGGAATAAATTTGTACGTTTTTTTTCGGTTCTTTGGCATACTTGCATGAAGGAGATATGTTTAAGGACTATGATAATCATAAAGGATACAATCCCAATTATAATTTTGATCGTTTTAATTTCAGGAGCAACCTCGATTTTCAGGTTACCAAAACCACCAATATGAAAATGAATCTCTCCGGGTATTACAGCCAAAAAAATTCAAATTATAATGGTACGGAAGGTAGTCATGACTATCTGATGTGGCAGTCCATTTATTTTATGCCCCCCCGATGTGTTTTTACCTCAGTATCCCGATGGGCGTTGGGGGATGGACACCATTGGTAGGAAACCTGTATAATCCTGTGTCGGTAGTTAATAATGTAGGAGTTAGAAAACTAAGGCGGACACAACTGAATATTGATGTTGAATTAATCCAAAAGCTCGATTTTATTACAAAGGGATTAAGTACAAAGGCTGTATTAAACTATGACAATACCATTACAGGTGAAGGAGGAATATATGATTCTACGAATTCAGTATGGCCTCTTATGGATACGAGCAATACACCTTTTGCAGTTATCAATCCGATGTTATATACCGGACCCGATCAGGATCCAAGTGAATATACCACCTATTATCCTATTGGAGGATTATATAAGTATGACTGGGTTCAGCAACCTGGACAATTCGTCCTGAAAGCATAGGCTCTGGAGTAACCCGAAGATTGAAGTACCAAATTCAATTAAACTACTTACGGCAATTCGGACTGCATAATATAACTGCCATGGGAGTTTTTACGAGAGACGAATATGCAAGCGGGGGGATATGTTTAAAATTACCGTGAAGATTGGGTATTTAGGACTACCTATGATTATGACACCCGTTATTTATTGGAGATAAATGGTGCATATAACGGTTCAGAACAATTCGGCCCAAAATATAGATTCGACTTCTTCCCCTCGATAGGTATTGGATGGAATATCTCGAGTGAAAAGTTTTCAATATAGATTGGATGAACAAGCTGAAATTACGCTATAGCTTGGGATATGTGGGTGACGACAGGGTAAACGCCCCCCCAGATGGTTATATTCCACTCGGTATTCATACGGAGGAGCTTCGAGACTGGTTGATAATATATCGAGTACAAGCCCTTATTTGTGGTATAAAGAATTGGCCGTTGGGAATCCGGATATTCACTGGGAAAAAGCTCAAAAGCAGAACTACGGAGCTGAAGTAGGGCTGTTAGATAATCTAGTTACTGTTAATTTTGAGTATTTCAGAAAAAAAAGGACTGATATTTTACTTGCGGGGGGGCGGTAGAAGCATTCCTGATTTTTTTGGTGCTACACCTGCTCCCGCAAATGTTGGACAGGTAAATTCGGGCGGTTACGAACTGGAGCTAAAGTTTAATAAACGATTCCGTGAGTTGTACTTGTGGTCATCATTCGCTTTGACTCATGCGAAAAATGAAATTAAATTTGCAGATGATCCGGTATTGTTTCCCGATTACCAAAAAAAACAGGGATTCCCCCCCATAGGCCAAATAAAAACGCAATTAAATACTGGATTTTACAATAACTGGGATGAAGTATACGCGAGTGTCCCGACAGAGACAAATGATTTAGCTATGCTCCCCCCCGGATATTATGACCTGCTCGATTTTAACGCTGATGGAGTTATAAATAGTTTTGACGCCGTTCCTTATGGTTACTCCGAGGTACCTCAAAATTCTTTTAACAGTTCACTAGGTTTTGAATATAAGAATTTTAGCGTAATGGCGCAGCTGTATGGCGTGACAAATGCATCGCGCGTGGTACCTTTAATGAATTTTGCAGCAAACACAAACGTGGTTTTTGATCATGTAAGGGATTATTGGTCAAAAGAGAATCAAAATGCTACCTCTTTCTGCCCAGATGGAAGACGCGGGGGGGAGAGAATATTGGGGGGGATTATTATTTATATGATGCCTCTTATATCCGTCTTAAAACAGTTGAATTGGCTTATCTTTTTAACAGAAATGAAAATAGATGGCTTGAAAATACGGGAATAACCTCTCTTAGGATGTATGTGAATGGAGATAATTTGTTTTTTTTGGTCAAAACTTCCCGATGACAGGGAGGCTGCATGGTCTGGAGGGTCTGCAAATACAGGTGCTTATCCTACAGTTAAAAGAATAAATTTTGGTATTAACCTAACATTTTAAAACAAGCGAAGATGAAAAACAATATATATACCACTATTCATATTTTTGATATTGATCACATCCTGTGAAAGCTACCTTGATAAGGCTCCTCAATCCGATATTGAGGAAAATGATGCTTTCAGAAATTTTATAAGTTTCCAGGGATTTGTGGAAGAGATGTATAATTGCATTACCGATTATAACAAAGTTGGTGCATGGAATGCATATCTGTTTGCCGACGAAACATTATATAACAACCCTTATGCATTTGATTTAGGAAACTATTGGGCTCAGGATCGCCCGTTTATGGGGAGAACTGCTGATACAGGCTTTAATCCTAAAAATAAGAGAGTATGGCCGTTGTGTTGGTATGGCATCCGGAAAGCTAACTTGGGACTAAGCAAACTTGATTTATTGACCGATGCAACCCAAGAGGAAAAAGACCTCATCAAAGGGCAATGTTTATTTTTCCGTGGATGGTTCCATTTTGAATTAATGCGCTATTGGGGGGGTGGATTGCCCTATATCGATAAATACTTGTCTTCAGCGGATGATTTAAAGTTACCCAGATTAAGTTACAGGGAAACAGCATTAAAGGCTGCTCAAGATTTTGAGGCTGCGGCAGAATTATTGCCACTTGACTGGGACCAAACTGTTGTTGGAAAAAGAACGTTGGGAGACAATCGTCAGCGTATTAATAAAATTCATGCGTTGGGTTACTTGGGCAAAGATCTATTGTATGCCGCAAGCCCAATGATGAATGAGGAGTCCACTGGACATAATTCCTACGATGCTGAACTGTGTAAACAGGCGGCAGATGCTTTTGGAAAAGCGATCGATCTTTGTGATAAAACAGGAGTGTATAAATTACAAAGTTGGAATAACTGGACCGATAATTTCTGGGTGTGGTCTCCCAGTAATACGAAAAATTCAGGAGGTACGGAAGTAATTATGAATCCGACCGTATATGACCGAGGCAGAGTGCGTTGGTCAACCGTTTGTGGAACTCTACCCACACAATTCGGAGGAGGATATGCTGGAGTTGAGGTTCCTGCACATAACTTCGTTAAAAATTATGCGATGGCAAACGGATTGCCGATCGGCGATCCTGAATCCGGATATAATCCGAATGATCCGTGGGCCGGGCGTGAACCGCGCTTTTATTCGGACATTATTGTTGACGGTGATCAGATGGTTGTAAGTGCTGCAGGTGGAAATAATCGCTTTGCCCAATTATACAATGGAGGATTTCATCGGGCAACAACAGGTGGAAGTATTTCCGGTTATTATTATAAAAGGTTTTCGCCTATAGGATGCAATCCTTGGGACAAGGGATGGAATAATTTTCAGGCGTATGTTCCTATCTACGTCTTGCAGATGTATATTTAATGTATGCCGAGGCTGTATTACAAGGATATGGCTCCGCCGCTTCCAGTTCCACCGTTTTAAGCCTTACGGCCGAAAGCGCTGTGAACAGGATTAGAAACAGGGCGCAACTTACGAATCTCGTCTCAAAATATACTGCAACTAAAGAGGCGTTTATGGGGGGGAGATTATTCGTGAACGTGCTGTAGAGTTAGCTTATGAAGCTCATCGTTTTTGTGATCTTCGCAGATGGAACTTAAACGGTGAGATTGAATATAGAGAAAAAAACGGCTATTGATTTTGATCGTGGAATAGATGGCAAACCTATCAATTTACAAGAAAGGATTATTATTACCAGGGTTGTTGAAAAAAACACAACTGGTTGCCATTACCGCTTTCAAACACTAATTTATATCCTGAATTTCCTCAGAATCCGGGGTGGTGATTCTAATATAATTATTTAAAATTGCGAAAAATGAATAATAAATATTTCAGAGCATTAGCCTTGTTCGTCTCTATAACCTTATTTTTTTTACGAAGAGGCATTTGCCGAAAAAAAACAATAAATATTACTGAACAGGTGAATGAAGTTCAATTTTTACCTGTCAATGGAACAGCTATTTCTACGAATGATATCCTAAATGATACTGTAAATATTGCTTTTGGAAAAATAAGGCGCGAAAATATTGTAGGATCGGTAAGTTTTATTAATTCAGAACCAATATTAAAAAAAATGACAATGTTCAATTTACTTCTGATGCGATGCTTGCTCGTATTCCCGGCTTACTGGGTTTTAGCAATATACGGGGTATCGGTAAAGCTTTATTTATAGTTGATGGTTTGCCGCGGGATATATCGACAATCAACTTTGCTGAAGTAGAACAGGTAACTGTATTGAAAGATATCAATTCGTCGGTACTATATGGTAGTGCAGCTGTAAATGGAGTGGTTCAGATCACTACAAAAAGAGGCAATGCCAGAAAAACAGATTAACGTCACCGGTTATTACGGTATTTCGACACCCTCAATACTACCCAATTATTTATCATCGGCTGATTATATGACTTTGTATAATGAAGCACGTCAGAATGATGGCTTGTCAAAATTGTATGACGACGAATTGATAGCTAAATACCGTAGTGGAAGCAATTTATACATGTATCCCAATGTTGATTATTATTCTCGGGAATATCTCAGATCATTCAAACCGTTTTTTCAAAACGATGGCTGAATTTTCTGGAGGTAACAATGTGGCAACTTACTATTCAAATGTAGGTTGGGAACAGATTGGAAGCATATTAAATTTTGGTGAAGGGAAGAAGAATCAAATGAACAGATTTAATATCAGAGGCAATGTAGATTTGAAAGTAAATTCCTTTATTACAGGGGCTATAGATGCCGTTGCCGTAATAACAAATGAGAAAGGGTCCATTTCAGATTACTGGGCCGGAGCTGCAACGCTGAAGCCCAATTTATTCACCCCCCACTGCTTCCTATAGACAACATAAGCCGGGAATTGAGAGAAACTTTGTTGTCATCCCGCAGAAACGATGTAGATGGGAAATACATCCTTGGTGGAACACAAAATTATTTAACCAACCCGATTGCCGATACCTATTTGGTGGAGAAAACGTAAATGTACAAAATTATCTATCTTTCAATAACAGGATTAAGGTTGATTTAAATAAAGTGTTAGAAGGTTTATCTTTTCATACCAATTTCAGTTTTGATTACTTGTCACTCTATGATCAGTATATAGAGAATACTTATGCAGTATACGAAGCGAAAAAAATGGGAAGGCGATACAATTGTAGAGCTTTCAAAATATGGTAATGACACGAAGCCTGGAGTCCAAAAAAATTAGAGATGCCAGTTATCAACGAAAGATAGGCTTCTATGGTATGTTTGATTATAAAAGAACATTGAATGAACGCCATCAGTTATCTGCTTCATTGTTGGGAATTGGTAATCTATATAAGGTTGCGGAAGATTATCAGAGTAACAAAAACTCCAATTTAGGGTTGAGGCTAAATTACATTTATAATCAAAAGTATATATTTGACTTTAGCAGTGCTTATACGCATTCGGTGAAATTAGCCGAAGGTTCCAGAAATGCTTTTTCGCCAACTTTCGGGTTTGCCTGGTTGATCAGTTCGGAGGATTTTATTACACGACTGAATTCAATCGATTATTTAAAGATTAAATTAACCGGAGGCATCATCAACAGCGATGCCGGGATAAATGGTTTCTATTTCCATATTAATCCATACGAATACAGCGGAAGTTATTCCTGGCAAGAAAAAGCATGGATGCAACAAGGGGGGTGAGGTCTCTTTACGGAAGTAATAAAAATTTAGGTTTTGAAAAGCGGAAGGATTTGAATTTAGGTATCGAAGGCCTCTTCTTCAACCGGATGCTCGGATTGGAAGCAAATGTTTTTTTTACAGCTACTATTCAGATCAGGTCACTTTTTTTTAAAGCAATGTTTCCCAGTTTTATTCGAATTTCGTACCGTATGTAAATTTTGGAGAAAATGCTTACAGGGGGGGAGCTGAAGTCGGATTGTCCTTTAATCACAAATATAAAGATTGGGAGATCGCTTTGGGAGCCAATGCTTTATATACAACATCTGACGTGAAGAAAAAAAGATGAAATATACGCCAACGATTATCAGTATCGTAAAGGCCATCCGGTTGATGCTATCTTCGGATTGGAAGCCGAGGGGGGGTTCTTCACGGATGAAAATGATATTTCTAATCATGCATTCCAGGCGTTCGGGATTGTGAAGCCGGGTGATATAAAGTATGTTGACCAAAATAACGACGGAGTTGTGAACGAAGATGATGAAGTTCCAATCGGACGCGCACAGGCCCCCGTTCTCTTACGGGTTGAATCTACTGTTGTCTTATAAGAATATTTCACTGTTTACTATTGGTAATGGGCAGCTTGGGGGGGCTGATTCATATATTAATGGCAGCTATTACCGGACAGATGGAGACAAGAAATATTCAGATTACCTATTGGGGGGGCGTTGGACAGAAGAAACTAAAGCAACGGCAACTTATCCGCGCCTTACTACAATGGAAAGTACAAATAACTATCACAATTCAACTTTCTGGCTTTACAAAGATGATTATTTTACCTTGCAAAGAGTACAGCTGACTTATCAATTTCCTTCTAAAATAGCGGAATCACTGTTTATGAAAGGCCTGAATTTTTATTTTGCAGCTTCTAATCTTCTGACTATTTCTAAATATAGAGATATAAAAGAGCTAAGAATAGGTAGTGAACCTAATTACAGATCATTCTCGTTAGGTATGAAAATAATATTTTAAATCAAGAACGATTATGAAACATAATAAAGCATATATATTCATTATATTGATTTTATCAATTCCATTTATCTCCTGTGAGAATATATTTGAAGCAGAGGATGAGAACTTAGGAACAATGGACAGAATTTATCAAAACCCAGCTTTTGCGGAAGGTTTGTTGATGACTGCATATATTAAACTACCTACAAATGGATTATCCTTTAATGATTTAGCCACAGACGATGCGGTTAGTAACGATGAATCGAATGGATATCGCCGAATGGCCACGGGACAATGGTCTGCACAATACAATCCGGCAAGTTTGTGGGATAGCTCAATTTCTGCGATATTTTATCTTAATAAGTTTATTTCTGTCATAGACACAGTTACCTGGAAATGGACTGACAGTGAATTAAACAGGTTGTATAAAGTACGCCTTAGAGGTGAAGCGTATGCATTAAGGGGGGGGCTTTTTGAATATTACCTATTAGTTACAACCGGAGGCATAGGAGGTGGCGGGGGGGAGTTGTTGGGAATTCCGCTTTATAATAATTTTATTGAATCAGACGGCAATTTTAATATTCCAAGAGCAAGCTTCAGAGAATCTGTTGATCAGATTTATGCTGATTTCGATAAAGCATTGGAATATCTCACGATGGATGATTATGGGGATATTAGTTCCCTAAGCGAACTTCCTGAAGGATTAGAAGATATTAAAAGTGTTGCAAACTATAACCTCGTTTTTGGGAAAGATATTGTCCATCGTATCAGCGGAAAAATAATCAAAGCGCTTAAAGCTCGTGTTGCATTATTGGAAGCAAGCCCTGCTTTTTCAGCAGGAGATATTGTTTTATGGGAAAAGGCGGCAAATTATGCTGCAGAGGTGTTGGATAAGATTGGAGGAATATCAGGACTTGATCCGAATGGCCATCGTTTTTACAATGGTAGTTTTATAGATGCGATCGATATGTCGAAAGGTAAGGATCAAAAAGAAGTGCTTTGGCGAAATGCAAAATACTCTTCTCTATCGTTGGAAACCAGGCTTTTCCCTCCTTCCTTGTACGGACAAGGTGATGTAAATCCAACCCAGAATTTAGTAGATGCCTTTCCTATGGCGAACGGATTTCCCATCACCGATCCAGAAAGCCTTTTCGATCAGGAAAAGCCTTATGTAAACAGAGACCCGCGTTTATCATTGTATATTTTACATAATAATAGTGTTCTGAAAGGGGGGAAAATATACAAACTGGAGCAGGAGGCGGGATCAACGCGAAAGATTCTATTTCGCAATCGACACGTACAGGCTATTATATTCGCAAGTTACTAAGAGAAGATGTGAATTTAGACCCTGTGGCACGGATATCTAAAGACCATTATAGTATTCACATGCGTTACACTGAATTGTTTCTTATTTATGCCGAAGCGGCTAATGAAGCGTGGGTCCAGAAGGGTAGGTGCGCACTCATATTCTTCAAAAGATGTGATAAGAGCAATTCGTAAGCGTGCCGGTATAACACAACCTGATTTATTTCTGGCTTCTGTATCCACCAAAGAGGAGATGAGAGAGTTAATCCGTAATGAACGAAGGATTGAGCTCTGTTTCGAAGGTTTCCGGTTTTGGGATCTGAGGCGTTGGAAAGAAGACTTGACAGAATCGGCAAAGGGAATAAATATCAGCGATTCGAACTATACCATTGTTCAAGTGGAAGATCGCAAATACGATAATTCTTTCATGATCTATGGACCGCTTCCATACAATGATATACTGAAATATAATTCCCTTATTCAAAATAAAGGCTGGTAGTTATTGAAGTAAACACATTATTTATAGAAATTCATTATGAAAAAAAATATTAATAATCATAACGCTTGTTGTTATGTTGATCGCTTGTAATAATCAAGATGTTGACTTTCCTGATTTTGATTATACCGCTGCATATTTTCCGCGTCAATATCCGGTGCGAACACTAATTTTAGGTAATGACATATATGATAACACGAACGACAATAATCATAAGTTTCTCATCTCTGCAAGGTTTGGTGGAGTTTATAAAAACAGTAAGGACAGGCTTCTCAAAATAAGTGTTGATGAGAGTTTATGCAATAATGTATTATTCAAATCATCATCTGAACCGATACTTGCATTACCTCATGAATATTACAGTTTGAGTTCAACTGACCAGTTGATTATTCCGTCAGGTGAATTCTATGGCAGCATAGAGGTACAACTTACCGATGCTTTTTTTTAACGATCCCTTAGCCATTGAATTGGCTTATGTTATCCCTTTACGTATTGTTAGCTCGAATGATGTTGATTCGATTTTACAGGGAAAGTTGCGTAATCAAATTCCCGATCCTGACTACAGAATAGCAAGTCAGTGGGAAATAACGCCAAAAAAATTTCACCATGTTTGCTGTCAAATTTATCAATCCATATCATGGACATTATCTTCATCGCGGAGTAAGCGCCGTAAAAAAAATAAGGAAGGAGAGTCACTCGAAACGATATCTTATCGCACAACTTATGTAGAACAAAATGAAATTTGGAAGCTTATAACTACGGGGAAAAATCAGGTGTCTATCAAGGAGAATACCCATTCTTCCAAATTTACCGGAGGCCTGAATTTATTGCTGGATTTTTCAGAGGATGGAAATTGTACTGTGAGTGGAATTAGTTCAATAAAAACAGATACGGAAACAACTATTGATTATCCTGTGACCGGCAATGGAACTTTTATAAATGATGGAGATGCCTGGGGGGGATCGAAGCGAGATGCTATTCATTTAAAATACCAATTTACGGATGGAATCAACACTTATTCCGCTACCGATACTTTGGTAATCAGGGATAGGGGGGGCGTTGTCATGGAGGCTTTTGAACCGGTAGTGATCAATTGATTAAATAACATCATAATATTTATATTTGCTTAATCGTGTGTTTAAATATGCGGTTTCATTTGACAAGATTAGCCGTTTCATTATTATGAGTATTTCAAAAGCTTCTATAAATAATATGCAACTATATAACTATTAGTGGATTGCATTATATTAAAGCTTCATGACGTTTATTCTTGATCGCTAGAAGTTTATATATATATTAATCGAAATTTTGATCCTTATAAAATGTAGTGAATGTACCAAACAGAGGACGAATCTTTGCTAAAGTTTTAAACTTTGACAAAGATTCTCCTCTGTACTCTCTGATTTATAACAGACTATGACCAAATCAAATTTTATGGATATATGGCAACTTATGTTACTGTAGTTAAGTATTATTATTCATAATGATTCAATGTGATTGGTTAGTTTATTGTTTTAATCGTAAAACTATTTACAACCAATTACTTAAAATGATGTTACTTTATGAAATTAACTCCTGTTATTTTAGGATTTTTTTATAATGTCGATGTATTCATTCTCCCAAAATAGTTCCCAATATAAAGAATATACATCTGATTATTTAACCTATACCTATTCCGATGCAAATCCCATACCTGTATTTGGAAAGATATATCCTTATTTCCGATACGACGGTTATACTACTATGCCGGAAAAGAAATCATGGAAAGTTGTCGAACTTGAAAATGATTTTCTAACTATTATAATATTCCCCCCCGAAATTGGGGGGGTAAAATATGGTCGGTGATCGATAAAAGATCGGGAAAAGAAATGTTTTATGGGAATAAGGTGGTTAAATTCAGGGATATCTCTTTACGTGGGCCTTGGACAAGCGGGGGGGGAATCGAATTCAATTATGGAGTTATCGGCCATTCTTCATCCTGCTCTTTTCCTGTTGATTACCTTGTGCGAAATAATAAAGACGGAAGTGTTAGTTGTATAATTGGAATGCTGGATTTACTTACACGCACTTATTGGAGTGTTGAGATCAATTTACCAAAAGACAGAGGGTGGTTCACTACAAAATCTTTCTGGCATAACCGTTCAGGTTATTCTCAACCGTATTACAATTGGGTAAACACGGCTATTACAGCCAAGGATGATTTAATGTTAATTTATCCGGGGACTCACAACATCGGTCACGACGGTATGCTTATTTCCTCCTGGCCCGTTGATTCGATCCAAAATAAAGATATTTCGATCTGGGCTGAAAATAATTTTGAGAGCGATAGGTCCAAATCTTATCATATTTTCGGTAGTCATGATTCCTATTTTGGAGCTTATTGGAAAAGCGATGATTTCGGCTGGCTGCATTATGCCGATAGGGAAGAGAGGCTTGGAAAAAAAGATGTTTAGTTGGGCTTTATCAGACTTAGGTAAGATATGGGAGGAATTATTGACGGATCAAAACGGGCAATATGTTGAATTACAAAGTGGACGGTTGTTTAATCAGAATATGGTGAGTAGTTCTTTAACTCCTTTAAGCAGATTTATTTCAACCCTATCAGACCGATGTATGGACGGAGTATTGGTTCCCTATTGAAAAATTAAGGGCGTAAAAAAATGTCTCTTTAGTGGGTGCGATCAATGTTGAAAAAAAACCGGAACTCATACGATATTTCGATTTATCCGTTACAAACATCTGAGGATACCTTGACTTTGTATGACGGCGATGGTCAGGTCATTAAGAAAGAATATGCAAAATTAGATATCCAACAACTTTTTCCCCTGAATATTCCTGTCTCTGAAAACGAAGAGCTAACAAAAATTTTTTTACGGACATCGTTTGTTGTGGCAAAAAGAGGATAATATGTTAAGCCGTCCGGTAAAAACCATCGACAATTTTGATTGGGACACAAGTTACGGACATTATCTCAAAGGCCGGGATTTAATGGGATTTCGCTTGTATGACCAAGCTGAACCGCATATAAAAGAATCTTTAAGGCTAAATCCTAACTATATTCCTTCATTGGTTGAATTAGCCAGGTTGTACTTCTATCAGATGAAGTACGACAGCGCATTTTCAGTTGCTAAAAAAAGCATTATCTATTGATACATATGATGTGGCAGCCAATTATGAATACGGTTGCGCAGCGCTTCGATTGGGAAAATATTTCGATGCGCTTGACGGTTTTGAAGTAGCTTCATTGAGTGAGTCTTATCGGAGTGCGTCATATACCAAGATCAGCGAAATTTATTTGGCCCAGAAAGATTTTGAGAAATCGCTGGAATATGCGCAAAAGAGTCTTGTAAATAACCAGAACAACATTCAAGGATTGCAGTTATCCTATTTAAGTTATACACTAACAGGCGAAAACAAAAAAAGCAGAAGCTGCCGGAAATCGAATATTGGAACTGGATCCGCTGAATCATTTCGCACGGTTTGAAAACTATTTAAAATGTGGCGATACCCAAGCATTGGCTGAATTTAAGGACGGCATTCGGAATGGAATGCCGGAGCAAACCTATCTGGAATTGGGGGGGACGTGGTACCACCAAATGAATTTGCCGGATAGAAGCCTTAAAATATTGGAGCAATCGCCCGAAACACCGGTTGTATGTTATTGGAAAGCGTTTTTAAATGACATCCTTCATATGGAAGTTGAAAAAAACAATCAATTTACAAAAAGCACTTGAAGGAGAACTTACCTTTCAGTTTCCTTTCAGGGAAGAGAGCAAAACCGTTTTTGAATGGGCAATAAAAGAACAATCGCACTGGAGGCCACGTTATCTGTTGGCTTTGCTTTATAAGGCCAGGAACAGAGATAACGAGGCGTATAATCTGTTGTCTTCTCTACATGAAGATGTCAATTTTGCTCCTTTCTATTCATTTTTTTTGCACAGTTGGAATCAGATCATGCAGCTAAAGAAAATTATCTAAAGGAAGCAGTTTCTTTGGCACCTGCCAAATGGCAATACATTAGCGATTTAACCCGCTATTATCTTGCCAACAATGAGAATATAAAAGCGCTCGAAACTATTGCTCCTTTCTACAGAAACAGTCCGGAGCAATATCAGATTGGATTGTTGTATACGCGGGCTCTAATAAATAATAAGAAGTACGTAGCAGCGGAAAATATATTAAGTGATATTATTGTTCTTCCCGCCGAAGGTTATCGTGATGGGCATAAATTATACCGGCAGACAAAACTGATGTTGGCGGCGGAAGAACTTTTGAAAAATAATTTAGCGGAAGCTCAACAAAAAATAGATGAGGCGCGACAATATCCCCCGGAACCTTGGTGTTGGCAAACCGAATGATGATGATATTGATTTCAGGCTAGAGGATTGGCTGAATGCCATGATTGCACAGAAAAGTGGGGGGGAAATAGCCGAAAGAAACAAATATTTGAAAAAAAGTTGCTTTTCAAATAAGTACGATATTTCAGTAAATTGCTTGTTGCAGATCCTGGCATTTTACCAGTTGGAAGAAAAACAACTTGCAGAAGAGATGTTGAATGATTGGTTGTCAAAACAAATTAATCCCGATATAAAAGCATGGGGGAACTGCTTTTTATAACACACATATTGATAAGCCTTATCTATTATCTTATAAGTATATTGCGGATATTATTGAGTCGATTACACACTCTGAATTTACAAGAATGTTTTAATCGATTAGGAAAGAATAACGGTTTAATTATTTGAAAATAAGAAGATAAAAGTATTTAATAATGAAGAATGATTTTTACTAACAATATTGCTATTTTTTTATAGTTTCCCTTTTCCCAGAATGTATTCGCAAACCGTATCGGAAGTACAAAAACCGGAAGATATGGCAGTGGTATATGTGGAGAGAAATCCGAAACCTGTTGCAACAGAATTGGAAAAAAAAGAATGGCTTTATCGCTTACCCCCCCAGTCATTCATTGGAAATGTCGTTCGAACATTCGAGGCCCGATTCAATACGGCTTACGGGTATCGATGCTTTTGCAGCACAGGGAGAAATAATCCCGATAACTTTCTGTCTGTATGCCTTACGTGATTTGAAGGATGTTAAATTGACCATTTCAGAATTGAGAAAGAACGATGGCTCAATTATTCCGGCTGCAAGTATGAATTTGCATATAGTGAGGTACTTAACCAAGAGATTTATGTATCAGAAACTTCAACATTTGGTGAGTGCTCCTGCGTACATTACTTTGCTTGAAAAACCTCTTTCAATTTCTGCCGATAGAAGTGAAAAATTTTGGATAAATTTCAATTCTCCCGAGAATACCACTCCCGGGGTGTATACCGGTACGATCACCCTTCAGACAAAAGAAGCATCTCAAAAGATCCCTTTAAAATAAGGATTCTACCTTTTAAACTTCCAGAGCCCAAAGGGTTGCTATATGGAATGTACTATATGGCCTATAATCAAATATTTGGGAATCTTAAAACGGTTGACGAGATACGTGCACAAGTGCGGCACGATTTGGCGGATATGCGGATTCACGGCATGACCTCCTTAGGGATATGCAATGGGGTGGAACCAAGCAGTTATACCGTTTCCGATAAAGGAGAAGTGAAGTTTCATTTCGATGGTACCACGCTTTTCGAATTAACAATGGAGGCATACAAAGAATTCAAATTTACAGAACCGGTTATCGATATGTCCAAGGCAGCTCAAAAAGCAATTAGAGGATATACATTCGGTACTCCTGAATATGATTCAATCTATGTTGGCTTTTATAAAGAACTGTTTAAAGAAGCAAGGTCTAAAGGATGGCCTGAAATATACATCCAGCCTTGCGATGAACCAGGATGGCATTCGCAACAGGAACGCGATGAGAATCTGCATTTATTGAAAGTACTGAAAGCGGCCGGTATTCCAACGGAAATAGATGGTCCAGGGGGGGATGATTACTTTGTAAATATTGCGGGACCACATGCCGATTTTTGGAATTATAATGCTGCGCTCAGCTCGGAGGAAGATGTACGAAAAGCACAGTCGGAGGGTCGCAAAGTTACTCTATATAATTACGATGTTTCGGGTTGGCTTGGAGAATGCAGTCGTTGGGCAACTGGACTGTTTAACTGGAAGTTTGGGCTTGACGGTGCATTTAACTGGGTATATTATGGAGGCAGAAAAGATCTTTATAATGATCTTGACGGGAATAACGGCGATTGGATGCACTATTATCCCAAGACAGCAGAGCATCCCGGAGGCAGCTCCATTGGCTGGGAAAGTATTCGCCAAGGAGTAAACGACAGGCACTATCTTGAACTTTGTCAACAAACCATCTCAAGGGCAAATATCAAGGGAGGTGCGGCCGCTATAGTTGCCAAAAAGGCAGATGAAATGCTCAGAGAACTACGTGCAAATTTAAGCGACAACCCGGCAGCTCAATACAAAAATATGGATTGGACGATGTTTCTTCCCGAAACAGAAGCTAAAAAAATACAGCTTTATTCCTCCCATTCACGGGAAAATATCTGCTTATGCCAGTGGCGAATACAAGTACGGGAACAATCTTAAATTGGATGATTACGATAAAATTCGCTGGATGGTAACAACACACATCGTTAATATGATGGAAAAAATGGGAGAGATCGCACCTGCCGGTATTCCGGTTACTTCTGATGTGAAAATATCCAAGACAATCCCCCCCAAACCGGAATTTGCTCAAAAAACAATTAAAATCCCCCCCTTTTAAAAAATACTCCGGTTATTGATGGCCAAATTACTCCTAATGAATGGAAAGACGCTGCCGAAGTACAATTGACGCTGAATGATGTTTTCGAAGCACCTAAAATGCATACAAAAGTACATTGCGGGCTGCGTAACGATATGCTTTACATTGCATTCACCTGCACTGAGGAAGTGATCGATTTTCTTACCGTTAATGCTAACAAACAAGGGGGGGATAATGTTACAAGTGATGACTGTGTAGAAGTATTTCTCGATCCCGGTATTACGCAGAGTAAATTTTATCATGTAGCCGTAAATCCGCTTGGAATCTATTTGACGGATGGAAGTTATAAGAATTGGAATCCGATATAAAAACGGCAGCATCGATAAACAAAGAGAAACAGGAATGGATTGTGGAGCTCGGCATCCCTGTAAAAGGGATGGAATTAGCTCCCGGTTTGGATTGAACTTCAATCGTGAACGCAGGCCAAAAGATGCGTTGCTCGAACTTTCATCGTGGGTAATGACAAGAGGTGGCTTTGGCAGGCCGGAGAGATTTGGAACCGCAATTATAGTTGATTAGCGAAGCAGACTTTTTATTCTATAGAATTGTGGTCTGTTTTATAAAAAGAATAACAAGGAAAGTTTGAATATTATGTAATGCATTATTTTGAATGGTGCGTTAGAAATGAGTGTTTATTATTTAATTTAAAACAGAAGATCATGAAAAATTATATCTATTATATTATCATTCTACTGCTTTCTGGAGTGTTTATTCACTGCCGGCAAGATGAAATACCTCTTCCGGAAGAGATAATTCCAGAAGAACCGGCAACCCCCCCGGAAATAGTGACGCGATATTATGTTTCAACAAAAGGAAACGATGCAAATTCGGGTATGGGTTCATCCAAAGAAAAAGCTTGGCGCACTATTACCTATGCGGCAACAAAAGCGGTAGCAGGTGATACAGTCTGTATAGAAGGAGGAAATTATGAAAATGAAAATGTGGTCATCACCAATGCGGGATCGGACGGCTCTCCTATTGTCTTTATGGGATACAACGGTACGCCGGTCCTCGACGGTGGAGATTATACGAAGAAAGGAATTTATATCTATGGCAAACCATATATAGTTTTAAAGAATATACGCGTAAAGCGTTATCTTTACGGTATTTGGGTTGATAACAGCCATCATGCGGTTTTAGATGGTTGTATAGCCGATTCATGTTGTAATGTCGATTATGTGAATAAGGGATACGATGGTTACGGTATTTTAGTCAAGAAAAGTAATTATTCAACCGTAAAGAATTGTTCGGCAACAGATAATGGAGGTAATAACTTTTTATCCCAAACCGATAACTGTACTCTTCAGAATTGCAAGGCATATTGTAGGCAAACTGCCAATAACCGGTTTATGACAGACTATTTTGTTGTGTTGGCCTGGAGCAGCAACAATACGGTACGGGATTGTTATGTTGAAGATATAAACGGTTCATACAAGGGAAATCATGGTTTTATTGTTAAGGATAATCCCGGAGACAGTGGAGGACAACCATCCAGTACAGGGAACTTATTTGTAAACTGTTCGGCTAAAAAAAATGGAAGAGTGTTTTTCATTTGCTCATGGGACCTATAATAATAAGGTGGATAGCTGTTTCGCTGATAATACCGGGAAAAACTCAATGTTTAATTTCTGTGTACAGAATCGGGATGGTGCCTATAGCAATATGATAGTTAACAGCAGATTTAAAGGTAAGACCGGTATTGTTAGTGTGTATGATGGTACAGAGGGAGCAAATCCACAAAATCAATCAGATAATGTCTTTTTGAACTGTATCTTTGAGGGTGATTTACAGAATAACACAATTGGCGTTTTTTTTACGAAACTCAAAAAAATACTGCATTCAAAAACTGCAACTTCATTAATATTCCCTTCTTATTCCGCTTTAGTTTAAGTAGTTCAGGGTCTGATGGTAATTCGGAAACAGTCTTAAAAAACTGTATTCTTTCAGCGGTTAATAACCAATTTGATGACCGTTCTCTTTCTGCTCCATGGGGGGGTTTTAATAGAACGGAAACGGGCTATGATGATATGGAAGATGTTTCAGTTTCATACACCAATTTCTGGAATGGTTTTGCAAAGCTTTCAGGTACCGGAAATATAGCCGTTGATCCGCTATTTGCGGATGAAACGAATGGTGATTATCACCTGAAATCAAAAGAAGGAAGATGGAATGGAACAGCGTGGGTTACCGATAACGTTACCAGCCCATGTATAAATGCCGGAAACCCTGATGATGAATATTCAAAAGAGCCTTCTCCAAACGGTGATAGAATTAATATTGGAGTTTACGGAAATACTTCTGTGGCTTCAAAAGGTAGTGAAAACGCATCTCCCCCCCCAGTGAATACGGATAAAATAACTTTTGTGACTGAAAAGTCTGTCGGGGGGAAACAATAAGGATAGCCTTGTATGCGGCAGCGGAAAATCAGGCTGATGTTTGGATTGATCTCAATAATAATGGGATTAAAGATGAAGGTGAAACGCCGGATTTCCCCTATTCTGTTTCCACTGGACTCACGAATTATGTGATTGGCGCACAAACCATCACCGTCTATGGGAATGTGTATCGGTTAGATTGCTATAGTAATAATAGAATTTCAGCTTTGGAGCCAGCAAGTAGTTCTCTTACCCACTTGTTCTGTCATAATAATAGTATTAGAGAGGCGAATATGACTACTTTAATGAACTCATTATTCGACCGGAAAAGTATTTCAGGTGGTACATTAGTCATTGTTGATACCACTTTGCCTTCAGAGCAAAACGTAGCTTTAAAGTCTGACGTGGATGTTGCCGTTGAAAAAAACTGGTCAGTATATGATTACAAGGGGGGGAGTAATGCAAACAAAGTACCTTACGAAGGTGAATGAAAAGTTTAAATATTATTATCATATTCAACACTTCGGTATTTTTAAATAATTCTTATAATTCATTGAATATCAATAGAGTATGGCGCTTTCCGGGATTTAGCATAATTTATTGACTGTCAGTGTTATAAATGAAGATTTAACGAAGCATTAATATTCAAAATATTGAAATATAATTTTAGGAATCTATTTTTAGGGATAAAAGGACATGCCTCCCTTTGTCTAGGTTGAGAAAATTTTTTTTATTAGCTGGATTTGTTGTGTTATTATGGAAATACATTCTGAATCCAAACCTGAAACAATAATTAAAATGAAATTTAAGAATAAAAACTATTCACGTCGTGAATTTATAAAAACGAATTTAATTGTCGGAACGGGTGCTGTCATGGGAGCGGGAACGACAGGCAGGGTGCTGGCAAGTTGTACGGCGATAAACAAAACCACGCCCGCCGTTTTAGGTGGAAGCCCCCCCTGATAACCTCCCACGACTGGCCTTCGTGGCCTGTGTGGAAACCGGAAACCGACGAGAAGAGATTGCTGGAGGTGATGCGCGGTGGGGGGGTGTGGTCGAGGGACAAGGTCACGGATGAATTCGAAAAAAAATGGGCGCAACTGCTGGGTTCCAAACGCTGCCTGGCTGTGGTGAACGGAACCAATGCCCTTAATACAGCCCTGGCGCAGCTGGAGATCGGATGGGAGACGAGGTGCTGGTCACGCCCTACACTTTCATCGCGTCCGTGTCGTGCATCCTGTTCAACGGGGGGGCCATTCCCGTTTTCGTGGACGTCGATCCCGAAACTTTCCAGATGGATCCGGACAAGATCGAGGAAAAGATAACCCCCCGCACCCGTGCAATTCTACCCGTTCATATTCTGGGACTACCCTGCGATATGGACCGGATCATGAAAATAGCACATAAACATAACCTGTTGGTGGTTGAAGATGCTTGCCAGGCATGGTTGGCAGAGATTAACGGAAAAAAGGTCGGCACCTTCGGGAATGCTGGGTGTTTTAGCTTTCAAAACTCCAAAATATGCCTATGGGCGAAGGGGGAGCCATCGTCAGCGACGACGATGAATTCATGGACCGTTGTTTTTCGTATCACAATTACGGCAATCCTTACGGTTCTACAGCGGGGCAAATCGGTGCCGGTACCGTGATGGTAGGCACGAAACTACGCATTACCGAGTATCAGGCAGCTATCGGATTGGCACAGCTTGAGCGTTTGGAAGAGCAGACAACGGAAAGGAACGAAAATGCCAGGTATCTTCGGTCGCTAATCGCAAAAATTCCGGGAATTGTACCTTATAAGCTATATAAAAATGTAACAAGAGCTGCTTTTCACCTGTTCCCATTTTTGTATAACAGAGAGGATTTCAAGGGATTGCCCCCCCGGAATAAATTTTTGGAGGCGTTGCATGCCGAAGGCGTTCCCTGTTCCGGTGGATATACGGAATTAAACAAAATGCCTTATTTGAAAAATGCCTTTGAAAGCAAATATTTCCGAAAATTATATCCTGCTGAGAGGCTGAATTACGATAAATACGCAGAGGAGAACCGGTGTCCGGTGAACGAGAAACTGTGCAACGAACAGGCAGTCTGGATCCCACAAAATATACTGTTGGGTTCTAAATCGGATATGAAAATATAGCATCCGCCATCGAAAAGATTTATCATAATGCAGAACAGATAAAGAACAAACAGTCATGAAAAAAATTCATCAGTGATAGTCTTGATAGTCTTGAACCTGTATCTAATTTTGTGCATGTCATTTTTTTCCTGAATCTGTTCAAGAAAAAAATGATATTCAAAATAAACCGACAACAGAAGGATTGCATGCTGCTGTTTTGATATTGATATCACCCCCCTCCTATTAGCTACAAAATGCCGTATGGAGTTGTAATAAATACATGGGATTTGGGGGGGCTTCGGGCAAAAGGGATTGTTCTATCCGGCCCGGGAGAACCGGTCGTCTTGGTTTCTTTGGACTGGCTCGGCATAGCGAACGACTGTTACGATGAGTTCAAGCGTTCGCTTGCCCGGGCTGCGGGAACCACACCAGAACGGGTGGCCGTTCACGTTGTCCACCAGCATGATGCCCCCCCTTATCCACGTGATTTCATAAACGACAATTTTGCATTGTCTGTTATACACCGCCTCGAAATGGCAGTTGCAAGTTCATTCGAGAATTTATTCCCGTTACACACATAGGATTTGGTGAAGCGCAAGTGTACGGAGTGGCTTCCAACCGGCGGATTCTTGGTGTTGAAGGCAAAGTAAAGGCCATGCGTTGGACAGCCTGCAAAGATTCCACATTACGTGCCGAGCCCGAAGGATTGGTTGACGCGAAGCTGTCGGCTGTGAGCTTTTGGAATGAGGATAAACCCGTTGCTGTGTTAAACTTCTACGCCACTCACCCGCAAAGTTATTACGGCACCGGCGTACCCAATCCAGACTACCCCGGGATAGCCCGTTTTTATCGGCAACTTGCTGTACCCGATGCGTTACAAGTTTATTTCACGGGAGCAGGTGGAAACGTGGGAGCAGGTAAATACAACGATGGTTCGCAAGAAAACAGAGGTGTTTTAGCTGAAAGAGTTGCAGACGGGATGAATCGGGCTTGGGAAAATTCCAAACGAAGTCTTGTTGCAACTTCCGATATTAAATGGAGTGTTGAACCGGTTTCTTTACCGCTGGACTCGGTAAAGGCAGGCAAAGACCTTTGGCAGAGAACAAAATCGGGGGGGAAAAAGTTGACATCCAGTGCCTGGCTCTTGGCAACTCCAGGATTCTTTTTCTCCCGGAGATTAACGGTTGAGTATCAGTTAGCCGCAAAAATGCGAACCAGATTGTTTG
>JMBX01000091.1_pt1 | contig 23564 bp, 16 predicted proteins | sample 616521 | NCBI WGS metagenome assembly JMBX01 (sample SAMN02727906, study PRJNA239997) | anaerobic digester metagenome | biome: anaerobic digester; isolation source: mesophilic anaerobic digester inoculated with municipal waste water sludge... | place: Germany: Bielefeld University, CeBiTec ...
TTTTCCGATATTACATTAATTTGCGACTTGTCGCGCAACTGAAGAAGATAAGCCTTACGCTACAGCTTTTTCGTAAATTTCCCGCAAGACTTCCCCATAGCGAACAGGGTCATGTTGCGCCTTGATTTTTCAAGCGCGGCTTGCCCCCTTTTTAGCGATAGTGGTTGGCTCCTGGACGATTCCCCTAATGATATGTTCAAGCCCCGATTGAATGCGTTCGCTTAGAACCTGACGGTCTTCCGGTGTTTGATAATACGCTTCTCCCAGTTCATTTTCGGCACATTAATCAACCAGCCAACTTCTGTATTGTTGATCTCTGGCAAAGCGCGCACGTCTGTACTGATGACCGGACAAGCCGCGGACTGCGCTTCAAGCGCTGAAAAGCCATAAGTGTCAGCATAGGTTGGCAACAGACCAACATCACAGGTCTTTAACAGTTCCAGCACTTGTTGATTAGGCATTGTTTCATAATACTCAATCCAGTCCGGGTTTGCCTGGATTTTTTTCTTTTGCCCAGGCTATGTCCGCCTCTGTCTCGTGCGCGGCGTAATAGTCCCGATGCAAGCGACTGACCAACACAAGTTTAATAGGAAGTTCTTCTTCCTTAACAAGCTTTTCAAAGCTATTCAAAATTTCGCGCCCGCCTTTGCGGAAAAAACCCGCGCCAACCAGAATAAAGCGGATCGGATTTTCCTTGCTATAAGTTCTGACAGGCACTTCATCTACTAATGCATCTTGCGGTGGTGCCAGAACAATCATTTTCGATAGAATAGCTTCCGCAATTTCTGACGAGAATTCTGAAAGCAAATTGCGCTGGTTTTTAGCCGCATTCTCTGACCAGGCGATGATGGCCTTACACGCATCACCCGCGAGAGCCTCCAAACCACGTTGGGTCATAGCCTGGTTGCGTTTGTTCTTTACAGTCGCAGGATTTTCGCGTTGCAGCAGATGGTCAAAGCGGGGAAGGATAGTCTCAAACTGGGATACCCAAGGTGTTTTACCGTAGCTGATGCCATTTGAAAAATGCAAAACATCAACCTTGTTTAAATCGAAATCTTCAAATTGATTATTCAGATTAAAAGTTGAAAAGAGTGTTTTCTCAAAAAGACGGTTGAATCTAAGCGCCACTCTCCTGGATATGCTATATAAATCTTTAACAGGAACATAATCAAAGCCCGGTACTTTGTTCAAGATAATCCGTTTTATGGTGTAATAATCCATGCGGTAATCTAATATACCGATTCGCATTGTATGTTCCTTTCAGAGAGAAATCGTTCAAGCAGATTATATCCTATTGTCCGATTTCTCTCTTTAAGTGTCACAAAGGTCTCAGCTTAACCGTTTTCAGCTGCTGACAAAGGTTCAGGTTTCCAAAAGACAAAGAGCAGAATAGCCAATGTCGCCATAATCGCACCGAAATAGAATGGTGCGGATGCGCCAAACCCAGCCCACTTGCCCACGCCACTCCATAAAAAGCCAGCAATCATAGAAGCGGGAAAATCCAATATACCCAAAACAGCATTATAGGTTCCGAACGCCGTGCCACGCATCTCTTCAGGTACCAGATCTCCAATCATCGCTTTCGCAGTGCCATAAGCCATGCCATAATAAACGCCGTAAGCAACATAAAGCAGGAAAACATGGGTCACATTTTTGGCAAGGGCAAAGCCAAGATAAATGAGTGCGTAAATAATCCAACCGCCAATAATCACTTTTCTACGCCCAATCCTGTCAGAAAGACCACCAGCCGGCGTTGAAACAAGAGCATAAACCAGGTTAAAAACAGCCAGCATGATGAGAATATTGAGCACACTCATGCCTCTTTCCTGTGCCCGCAAAACAAGAAAAGCATCCGACGAGTTGCCTAAATCAAAAATACCGACAATGAGCATAAAGACAAGAAAGTTTTTGCCAAGGCCCTTGAAACTGATTTTAGGGGGGGCTTGTCTTACACCTTCAACTTTGACCTCATGGGTGCCAAAAATAAGTGCCAGAACTGCCAGGACAGCAGGAATAATGCTGATAAGCACAATGGTGCGAAATGTATTTTCCTGCAAGCCAATACCTGTCGCTTGAACACGCCAAACAACCAGGATAGCGATGAGAATGCCTAACATCGCACCGGCGGTATCTGCCGCTCTGTGCAATCCAAACGCCAACCCGCGTTGTTCTGGCTTAACCGTATCTGCCACTAAAGCATCACGGGGCGCAGTGCGAATTCCTTTGCCAACGCGATCGCCCCCCCAACGTATAGCGGCCACCGCACTCCAGCTGTTGGCAAAATAAAACAGAGGTTTAACAATCGCCGAAAGTCCATATCCTAAGACAGCTAACCATTTGCGTGACCGCATTTTGTCAGAAAGCCAGCCTGAAAACACTTTTAAGATACTGGCTGTAGCTTCGGCAATGCCCTCAATAATACCGATGATATTTGTTTTCACGCCTAATACGCTGAACAAAAACAAAGGCAGAACATTAATAACCATCTCACTGGATATGTCCATCAAAAACTGGTTATACTCACCGCCCAAAGGTTTGGCGGTAGGTTTTTAATCTTATTCTCAGAGTTCTTTTCCATGTCTGTTACTCAGACACTCCTTTTTTTTCGAGGATTATACGATTATCAATTGATGTGTAAAAGCCTTTGTATAACATTGATGCGCACCATGATTCAGCTTATCTAGGATGTGTTACGACCATTAAAATCAAGCTTTTTAATCACTTAAGGTATGGAAGCGAACTAATTCTATGAGCTTTTCATTATTTAATTGCGTCGGAATTCCCCCCCATTAATCTTTCACATAATCTGCCAGATAGCGCAAAAGCACGGCTGTCAAACGTGCGTCATCCACCGCGTGATGACTGTTGGGCAAATCGATGCCACAGAATCCACCCGCGGACGCCAGTTTTGCGAACGAAAGCCGTTATAGCGCGCGTTCCATTCGCCATACCACGCCGCGTAAAGCCGCATTACACAAAAAGCCTGCTTGTCGTCCAAAGTCCATGGCACCCCCCCAGCATAAGCACAACTTTGCTTTAATAAACGCATATCAAAATCAGCATTGTAGATTCCAATCGCGCGGTTGCGTAAAATCGGTTCAACTTCGCGCCAAACTTGCGCCCAGCCCGGTTTATCCGCGACCATTTCATCCGTTATCTCATTCACCGCGCTTGATTCAGGCGGTATCGGCATACCTGGGTTGACCAAACTCTCATATAAAACATCGCCATTAATATCAACGATGCCGACCTCAATAATGACATCGTTCGCGCCAGTTCCGGTCGTTTCCGTATCAAGAAAGATGGGGGGGTTCAGCGCCAGCAATTCGCGCGCTTTTTGCATTGTTTTTGGGTGTGCTACTGGGAACATATCATCCTCCGCAGTTATTATACTCGCCTCAAATCATTATTCACTAAAGTTTTAAGGTTTTATATAACTGCACTCATTTTGTCATACTTGTACTTTCCTGGCTGCAAACTTCACATCCCGCTATAATTAGAATAACTGCCCCCCCAAAACCCACATTATCGGGTATGATTATTCTGAAATAATATGGATAACAATACTGAAAAAGAAACCGAAAAGGTCATCCAAGACCCACAAAAAAACGCGAAGCTGAAGCATTTTGCTCATCAGCTGAATGCCTTTCTGATTAAAAATACGCCCGGTATGCGCGTTATCAAAACCATGATTGCGGTATTTATCTGCCTTGGCATAGAAGCCATTCGCCAAAAAAACCGGCACAGTCTACCACAGCAGCATCGCCGCCGTGGTCTGTATGCAACCCACCGTAAAATCGACCGCTAAAACTGCCCGCGAACGCGTCATCGGCACCATCATCGCTGGCATTTACGGTTTTTTTAGTGCTCAACTTTATTTTTCCAAATGTCACCGTTGATACCCGTGAATGGTATTACTATCTGGTCACCGCTTTGCTCTCCCTGCCTTTGATGACCATCATGATTTGGATTAAGACACCCGGCCCGATAGCCATCACGGTGATTGTTTACCTGATTGTTACGCTCAAAACAACGGATATCCCCCCCATCGCCTACACACTTGAACGGGTCGCCGATACGCTCATCGGCATCGCTGTGGCGCTTTTGGTCAACTGGTTCCCACCACTCAATAAACTGGGCAAGAAAATGGGGGCAGGTTGAAATCACCCCCCGCCCCCCAGAACAAGACCAGCAAATTAAGGCATGAACGAAAAAAAATCAATCTCGCGCGGGAATTCATTAAAAGTTCGGATAATATCGTCTTTTTGGGAGGTGCAGGCGTTAGCACTGCTTCGGGTATTCCCGATTTTCGCTCCGCGACCGGACTTTATAACCGCGCCCACAACGCCAACTATTCGCCGGAATATTTGTTGAGTTACGACTACTTCAAAGCCGACCCAAAGGCTTTTACACCTACCTGCGCGAGAACCTCTATTATCCCGACGCCCAGCCTAACGCCGCTCACTATGCCCTGGCAAAACTTGAGAAACTAGGCAAACTAAAAGCGGTCATCACCCAAAATATCGACAATTTCCACCAACGCGCCGGCTCAAGCAATGTTTTGGAACTCCACGGCACCATGGAACACTACTATTGCATCCGTTGCCACAAAGATTACGACGTGGCTTATGTAATGCGCACTAAGGAAGTCCCCCCTCTGCACTTGTGGTGGCATTGTGCGCCCTGATGTGGTGCTTTATGGCGAGATGCTCAACACTGATGTGCTAAACGCTTCCATCAAAGCCATCACACGGGCAGATATGTTCATCATCGGTGGCACATCGCTGGTAGTATATCCGGCTGCATCACTGGTACGCTACTATCGCGGTGACAAACTCCTGCTCATCAACCAGGACCCAACCGCTTATGACAACTGGGCAAACCTGGTCATTGCCGGCGATATCAGCCAGGTGATGGCAAGTTTGGTTGAAGACCTTTAATCTGTTTTCGGACTGCTTACTAGACGAACATCAAAAATTAATTTGAGAGTCTACATCAAATCTAAATAAATTACCGCTATACTCAATCACCATGGCAGAAACTATTCTTATCATCGACGACCAACAAAACCTGCGCAATATGCTCAAGGATTATTTCAGCGAACAAGGCTACCATGTGCTAACCGCTAAAGATGGACAAGAAGGGCTCTTTGTAGCCCGCTACGAAAACCCGGATTTAATTCTGCTGGATATCATGATGCCCAAACTGGATGGCTACCAATTCCTGCAAGCCTTCCGCAAAGAGAGTCAGGTACCCGTTATCGTTCTGACCGCGAAACAGAAGAAACAGACACGGTTCAAGGACTCGAACTTGGCGCGGACGATTACGTACTGAAACCTTTCAGTATGCGCGAACTTGCAGCTCGCGTGCGTGTTGCCTTGCGCCGGGCCTACCCAAGCGTTGAAGCAGAAGAGATTCTCAAAGCTGGTGACGTCATCTTAAATATTACCACTCACACCGTAAGCATAAATAAGGAAGCCGTCCTATTAACACCCATTGAATTTGAACTTTTGAGTATTCTTATGCGCTCCCCCCAAACAAAGTCTTTACGCGCGCGGGCTTGGTTGACCGTCTTTACGAAACGGGTTTCATGGGACTTGAAAGCACACTCAACGTGCACGTGCGTAATTTACGCGCCAAAGTAGAAAAAGACCCCCCCGCTAATCCCAGCCTAATCACCACTGTGTTTGGTGTAGGTTACCGACTGAATAAATAAAAACGCTATGAAAACAAGCCTAAAAACCAAATTATTACTCGCCTTTGTCCTGGTCGCTCTCATCACAGGTGCTGTCCTGGTGTTCGTCTTTAATCGCTTTAATCAAAGACAGTTCAACCAATTTGTTATCGACAAGCAACGTGAGGAACTGATTTCAGTCCTGACTAATCATTACCAGGAACATCAAAACTGGGATGGTGCGCAAATCTATTTTCAAGCATATCTCGCAGTCAAGGCCAGGGGGGGCAAGGTTTCGGGCAAAGTGCAGGGCCAAGCAACCAAGGCAGGGGGGGACGCCGGCAAGGACAAGTCGATAGCAATCATCCTCTGGACAGTCAATCGGAAACCAGTGCTTTAATATCTCGCCGCCTATTTGGCTTAGCTGCGTCAGATGCAACAGTTCTCATTTCATCATTTGACAGTCCAAATCCAGGCGAAATTTTGAATGCGGAAGCCCTGGCTACAAGTACACCGATAATCATTGATGAAAAAAAACGCTGGGTTATCTGCTTTCACCTAATCAATTTCCGGGTTATAGCGAAGTAGAGAGCCGTTTTGTGCGCTCAAGCAACATCGCATTGATAATCGCTTTGACTGGCGCGATAGTTCTTGCGGGCATAGTCGCATTTTTTATCGCGCGAAGCATCACCAAACCCATTGAAACCTTAAGCAAAGCCAGTCAACGCATTGCCCAGCGCGAACTAAACACAAAAGTACCTGACCTCGGGAGAGATGAAATAGGCACACTCGCGCGAAACTTCAACGAAATGAGCGATCACCTTGAAGAAAGCGACCGCTTACGCAAGCAAATGACCGCCGATATTGCCCACGACCTGCGTACGCCGTTGACGGTTATCAACGGTTATGTTGAATCAATGCGCGATGGCGATTTAGCCGTTACACCTGAACGTCTGGGACTTATTGCCGATGAAACCATGCGTCTTTCAAAATGGTCGATGATTTACGGCTTTTGTCCATTGCTGATGCTGGTGAGTTAAACCTTCAAAACAACTCACAGACCCAAATGAACTCTTGGAGCACTGCGGCAAACTCTTTGAAAACCAGGCTGAGCGAAAATCTATCACCCTAAAACTTGAACTCTTACCCACAGCAAAAAAAAGTGCTTATCGATGAAGACCGAATGATTCAAGCCCTATCTAACCTTTTAAATAATGCCATAGACTATAGCCCCGAAGGTAGCCAGATTATTTACGCCTACGCGAAGAAAATACTTGTGTGCTGCTCGAAATAGTCGATTCTGGCCCCCCCGGTATTGACCCTGCTAACTTGCCTTATATTTTTGAACGTTTTCACCGGGCAGACCGTTCGCGCCAGGAAAGTGATACCCATAGTGGCTTAGGACTGGCTATCGCCAAAGCCATCATCACAGCTCACCAAGGTGAGATATCCGCTCAATCTACATTAGGTCAAGGCACCAGGATGCAGATTAGATTAACTAAGTACTAGTACATTTGTTAGAAATCTTTTTTTCTTCTAAATCAGTTCTAAATAAGTTCTTGCTATCATAAGGGTGTAAGTTGATAAAACAGATATGACGATACTAAACCACGACTTACAGAAAGAGATAAGAATGAAAAACAAAACACAAATAACAATTTTAGTCATCCTCGTTGGCCTTTTGGTTTTTGGTGGATTTGCCATTAGCGCAGTCGAAGCCCAAACCCCCCCTGCCACTGAAGATACTCTACCCCCCCAACCCCCCCAGGTCACCAGTCGATTCGAACAACGCGCGCAACTGCGTGCTGAAAGACGAGCGCTGCGTTTGAACCAATCAGAAGATTGCGTCTGCATTGACTTGAGCGACGAAGAATGTGAAGCTCTGCGTCTGGAACATCGCTTGGCTCGCCTGGACGAACGCTTGGCTCAAGGCTTGATCACCCAGGAACACTACGATGTCATTCGCGCTAAGATTGAAGCTGGCGAACAAGCACCTTATGGCTTACGCGACGGTAGCGGTTTGGGACTCGGTTCCCAGGGACAAGGCGCTGGACAAGGTAATGGTCAGGGTTCCCGACAAGGTCAAGGCCAAGGTGCTGGCGCGGGCAGACGCGGTCAACAAAACAATGGCGATTGCCCCCTACCTTCCCTAAAAGCTTACCTACACGCAACGCAGGAACTTAGATAAAAAAAAGTTCTAACGAATCACTTCATCAAGCCCATCTCACATAAAAGTCGGAGATGGGCTTTTTTTCTTTCTTAGCATCTTACTGTCCAGAATAATAACTTAAGGTCTGAGCACTATCTATCAGAGTTTAGAAAAGATAAGGCATCCCTTTCGGGATGCCCTATCACTAATTCTTGATTGTCGCTTACCGTTATTTCTTGATAATCGGCAGCCACAAGCGGTAGACAGGTTGAGGTGGCGCAGCTTTAACTGTAATCGTTACAGTAACGATATTGCTATCCAACTCACCGTCATTAGCCTTGTATCTGAAGGTGTCTGTGCCACTAAATCCAGCGCGTGGGATATACAGGAAGCTACCGTCCGAATTGAAGGTTAAGGTACCGTTGGCGGTTGTGCTGACCAATATCGCAGTCAGTTCATCACCATCAGCATCCGTGTCATTCGCCAGCACACCAGGTGCCGCAACTGATAACACGCCTTCAAAGTCAACTTCGTAAGCATCTGGTCTTGCCACAGGAGCAGTGTTCACATCACCTTCAAGTACGGTAACCTTAATTTCCTGGCAATCCTCAAGCTCACCATCGCTGACACAGATATCAAACACATGTACACCTACCTGGCTCTCAACAGGGATCCAGGTAAAGACACCCGTCGCAGCATTGATGCTTGCACCAACAGGCGCACCATCAAGGTAGAAGATCAACGTTTGGACTGGCAAGTCAGGATCACTAGCTGTAACAGTAAAGGTCAGTAATGTTCCAACTTCCACTTCCTGATTCTCAATCGGATCCAGTTCTGGAGCAAGGTTCACTTCTTCTACCGTTATTGTCACCAATTGTTGGTCACAAAGTACAGGCGTTCCATCGTCACAGACTTTCACGGTGAAGGTGAACACACCAGGACCTTGGGCCTCGGTCGGTGTCCAGGTAAAGACACCCGTGGTAGCGTTGATCGACGCACCCGCAGGTGGATTAATCAAGCTGAAGGTCAGGTTCGTGCTGTCGACATCTGTTGCAGTTGCTGTAAAGGTGTACAGAACCATTTCAGGAATAGTCGCGTCGGGGGGATTTCATCCAGAACAGGCGCGTCATTGACGGGGGGGTTACCGTGATGGTCACAGTTGCCCAGTCAGTCCACTCGCTAGTCGTACCAGGATAGGTAATTAGGTTGTAGGTAAAGCTATCGGTACCGAAGAAGTCTGGATCAGGCAGGTATGTGAAGGAACCATCAGACATCAGGGTCAGTGTACCATGGCTTACACCGGTGCGTAAAGTTGCCGTCAGCGTGTCGCCATCAACGTCGTAGTCGTTTGCGAGTACGCCAGGAGCTGCGACAACCAAAATGACATCTTCAGCTGTGGTGTAAGCATCATCAACAGCAACAGGTGCGTCATTGACAGGATTGATTGTGATTGTTACAGTAACAACTTCGCTTTCCAGTTCACCATCGCTGGCTTTGTATGTAAAGCTGTCGGTTCCGTTGTAGTCTTGTTCAGGTGTATAGACGAAGCTTCCATCAGCGTTGAAGGTCAGCGTACCGTGGTCCACACCATCCACTAAAATTGCAGTTAGAGCATCACCGTTGGGATCACTGTCATTTTCAAGCACACCAGGTGCAGCGACAGTCAGTACAACATCTTCATCAGTTGTGTATGTGTCTGCTACCGCTACTGGTGCCAGGTTGATGTAATTTACGGTGATGGTGATTTCTTCACAGTCTTCAAGTTCGCCATCGCTGACGCAGACTGTTACGGTATGATCACCAGCCTGGTCAACCGTGGGAGTCCAGGTAAAGACACCAGTTGCAGGGTCAATACTGGCACCGTCTGGTGCGCCAAGCAAGCTAAAGGTCAGAGTTTGTGTAGGCAGGTCAGGATCAGTCGCTGTAGCAGTGAACGTTAATTCTTCGCCAGCTTCCACGACCTGATCACCGATTTCAGCCAGGACTGGTGGCAGGTTGACTTCCTCAACCGTAAGCGTAATCAGCTGTTCGTCACAGAGTACAGGATCGCCATCATCGCAGACTTTAACTGTAAATTCGTAAACGCCAGGACCTTGTGCCTCTGTTGGAGTCCAGGTAAAGACACCTGTTGCGGCGTCTATGCTGGCGCCTTCCGGTGCGCTAACCAAGCTATAGGTCAGGGTTTGTGCAGGCAGGTCAGGATCGGTCGCTGTCGCTGTGAAGCTATACTGGACCATCTCAGGTATTGTCGCGTCGGCAATATCAGCCAAGACTGGCGGCAGGTTCACTTCCTCAACCGTAAGTGTAATCAACTGTTCATCACACAGTACAGGATTACCATTGTCACAGACCTTCACAGTAAAGGTATATACACCAGGACCTTGTGCCTCTGTTGGCGTCCAGGTAAAGACACCCGTCGTGCCGTTGATTGCAGCACCCTCGGGCGCATCAACCAAGCTAAAGGTCAGGGTTTGTGCAGGCAGGTCAGGATCAGTCGCTGTCGCTGTGAAGCTATACTGAACCATCTCAGGTATTGTCGCATCAGCAATTTCAGCCAAGACTGGTGGCAGGTTGACTTCCTCAACCGTAAGCGTAACCAACTGTTCATCACACAGTACAGGTGCGCCATCATCGCAGACTTTAACTGTAAATTCGTAAACGCCAGGACCTTGTGCCTCTGTTGGAGTCCAGGTAAAGACACCTGTTGCAGCGTCTATGCTGGCGCCATCCGGTGCGCTAACCAAGCTAAAGGTAAGAGTTTGTGCAGGCAAGTCAGGATCGGTCGCTGTCGCTGTGAAGCTGTACAGAGCCATTTCAGGTATTGTCGTATCAGCAATTTCAGCTAAGACTGGTGGTAGATTAACTTCTTCAACCGTAACCGTAATCAACTGTTCATCACAGAGTATAGGTGCACCATTGTCACAGACGGTTACCGTAAATTCGTAGACACCAGGACCTTGTGCCTCGGTAGGCGTCCAGCTAAAGACACCCGTTACAGGATTGATTACGGCACCTTCCGGAGCATCAATCAAAGCGAAGGTTAGGGTCTGAGCAGGCAAGTCATCATCTTCAGCCGGGAATGTAACCGTTAATTGAGTTTCTTCGTCGACGGTATATTCATCATCCACGATTGGATACAATCTGGGAGCAAGATTGACTTCTTCTACTGTAATCGTGATGATTTGTTGATCACAGAGTACAGGTTCAGCATCGTCACAGACTTTCACGGTAAAGGTGTATACACCAGGACCTTGTGCCTCAGTCGGCGTCCAGGTAAAGACACCCGTAGCAGCGTTGATTGAAGCACCATCAGGCGCGTTAATCAAGCTGAAGGTCAGGTTTGTGCTGTCAACATCGGTTGCAGTCGCTGTAAAGCTAAACAGTACCATCTCAGGAATAGTTGCGTCAGCAATTTCATCCAAAACAGGTGCGTCATTGACAGGGTGAACCGTAATGGTCACCGTAGCTGTATCAGTCCACAAGCTTTGGGTCTTGGGATAGGTGATTAATTCGTAGATGAAGCTATCTTCACCCGACCAGTCAGCATCCGGAGTGTAAATAAAGCTGCCATCAGCATTTAGTTTCAATGTACCGTGCGCGACGCCAGTTACAAGAACAGCGCGCCGTTCATTTCCATCAGGATCAAGGTCATTAGAGAGAACACCATCTTCGGCACTCACAATCAAGACAACATCTTCATCAGTTTCATATTCATCATCCACCGCATTGACCGGGTCTTTCACATCGGTCACAGTGATGGTCACAGTAGCAACATTGCTATCCAGTTCGCCATCATTAACTTTGTAAGTAAAGGTGTCAGTTCCATGCCAGTTAGCATTAGGCATATAGCTAAAGCTGCCATCCGCATTCAAGGTCAAAGTACCGTTGGCTGTACCTTCGCCAACTAATGTAACAGTGAGTGGTGTCCAGTCAACGTCATTCGCCAATACACCAGGCACGGCAACAGTCAATAAGATATCTTCTTCAGTTGTATAGGCATCATCATTTGCTACTGGAGCGACGTTATTGACAATTAGCGTAACGTCCAAGTCAAGCAAGGCATTACCAGCCAGGTCTTTTACCGATCCGGCAGGAACACTAAACTCAAATGTGCCAGGCAGTGAAGCAATTTCGTTGCCCGCATACGGTACAACCGTTAGCTTCGTGCCATCCACAGTAATCGTGCCATAAGGCTGTCCGCCTATGCTCACCACCGTGCCAGCTTCTACCGTCACGGCTTCATTCAGCACGATTTCTGCTCGTTCTACAACGTAGCCCTGATCAACGGTAATGACACCGTTAACTGCTGCTACATTTTCAAAGCCATCCGCACCAATCGCGGTAATGCTTACGATTTCAGGAGCGGTCGTGTCATTGATGACGATGATAAAGGTCACCGTCTCGGTATGGATACCATCGCTCACAGTAAAGGTTACCCCCAGTGCCAGGATCAATCAAGCCATTCTGGAAGTCAGCTGTAACCACACTCACCAAAGTGGTGCCATTTTCATCTTCCCAGTTGCTGCCCTTCAAAGGTTCAGCGGGGTTCCAGGTGTAGTCCACACCCTTATACGTCACTTTGATGACCGTCGCGTTCGCCTGGCGATGCAATGCGCCCAGGTAGCGAGCCAAGTCATTCATCGCACCAGGGTTGTAGTTGACATCTGTGTAAGTAGCCGTGTAGGTATTGCTTGCATCGTCAAAAGCGAAGGTACCCACATAGGTGTACACAGGATCATATACATAAGCCGGAGCGGATTCAATCTCATCATCCAGCGTGTTGGTTACATTAACCACGAAGCTCACGTCTTCTGTATAGAAGTTGTCAGCCACGGTCAACGTAAGATTTCCAGGAACCTGATTTGCCAGGTCAGCTACGATGACACTCACCAAGGTAATGCCATTTTCGTCTTCCCAGTTGCTGCCCTTCAAAGGTTCTGCCAGGTTCCAGCTGTAGTCCACACCCTTGTAAGTTACTTTGTTAATCGTCGCTCCGGTCTGGCGATACAGCGCACCCAGGTAACGAGCCAAATCACTCATCGCGCCGCCAGCCAAGTATTCAGGAGCTGTGTAGGTCGTGGTATAAGTCAGGCTGGCCGCGTCATAGGCGAAGTCGCCAACATATACATAACCGTCATCATAGACATAACTCGGCGCTGATGCGATTTGCTCAGGCAAGGTGTTGGGCGGATTATTCACCGTCAACGTCGCGCTAAAGCTCGCAATCTCTACCGGTGTCGTTCCAGATGTATCATACAGTGAGCCTTCAGCAGGATAGGTACCCGCCGTAAGGAAGGTCACACGGAAGGTCAACGTCACAACCTGTCCAGGTACCAACGGGAACTGTCCTGTTGGGCCAAGATCAAGTCTCAAGCCATCGCCATCAATCACGGGCGTCAATTCCACCCAGGTTCCATATACCGGATGCAATACTTCTACCTTCTCGTAATCTGCAAACGTGATGTCGTCAACAAAGACTGATACGCTCAAGTTCGTATATGTCGCGCCATCAGCAGGGTTCGTCAAGGTCACATGGAAGTCTCTTCTCACACCTACCGTGTATGGGCCTTCAATATCAGTAGAGCTGATTACAGGCCATGCATACACCACCATTGTGTCAGTGAATGAGGCAATCTCAACCGCCGTTCCACTGTCATGGCAGTACAAGCTACCCGTCGCTTCGTAGTTTCCAGTCGCGCTAAATTTAACCCGGAAGGTCAGCGTGATAACCTGCCCAGGCAACAACGGGAACTTAGCTGTTGGACCAAGATCAAGTCTCAAGCCATCGCCTTCAACCACCGGGGGGGTCAACGCCACCCAGGTATGATAGACAGGGTGATATACCTCTACCGTCTCAAAATCATCAGACTCTATGTCATCCACAAAGACCGATGCGCTCAAGCTGGTATAAGTCGCTCCATTCGCTGGATTCGTCAAAGTGACATTGAACTCTTGCAGCTCGCCAACAAAGTATGGACCAGCTATATCATCAGAACTGATTACTGGCCATGCATACACCACCATCGTGTCAGTAAAGGTGCCGATTTCAACCGCCGTTCCACTGTCATGGCAATATAAGCTACCCGTCGCTTCATATTCTTTAGCTGTGTTGAACTCTACCCGGAAAGTCAATGTCACAACCTGTCCAGGCAACAACGGGAACTTAGCCGTTGGACCAAGGTCAAGTCTCAAGCCATCGCCTTCAACCACCGGGGGGGTCAACGCCACCCAGGTATGATAGACAGGGTGATATACCTCAACCGTCTCGAAATCATCAGGCGTGATGTTATCAACAAAGACTGATGCGCTCAAGCTGGTATAAGTCGCTCCATTCGCTGGGTTCGTCAAAGTGACATTGAACTCTTGCAGCTCGCCAACCATGTATGGACCAGCTATATCATCAGAACTGATTACTGGCCACGCGTACACCACCATTGTGTCAGCAAATGAGGCAATTTCAACTGCCGTTCCGCTGTCATGGCAATATAAGCTTCCAGTCGCTTCGTATTCTTTAGCTGTCTTGAACTCAACCCGGAAGGTCAGTGTCACAACCTGTCCAGGCAACAACGGGAACTGTCCCGTTGGGCCAAGATCAAGTCTCAAGCCATTGCCATCAACCACTGGGGGGGTTAACGGCACCCAGGTATGATAGACAGGGTGATACACTTCAACCGTCTCAAAATCATCAAACGTGATGTTATCCACAAAGACCGAGGCTGACATACTTGTATAGCTCGCCCCTTCAGCAGGGTTCGTCAAAGTGACATTAAATTCTCTCAACTCACCTACCATGTATGGTCCGGCAATGTCATCAGAACTTATTACTGGTAACGGGATGACTGTAATCGTCACCGTCGCTTCGTCTGTCCACAGGTCTTGCGTCTTCGGAGTAGTAATCAATTGATAAACAAATGTATCTGTACCAGAGAAATCCGGTTTAGGCGTGTAGGTAAAGCTACCATCATTTCTGAAAACCAAATTGCCATTGGAAGGACCACTAACAAGTGCCGTGAATTGATTGTTCAGGTCAACATCAATGTCATTAACTAATACACCAGGTGCGGGGGACATCCAATACCGCGTTTTGATTCACAGAGTAGAAGTCATCCACCGCCTGCACTGGATCTTTTACAGGGGGTCACGGTGATGGTCACAGTAGCTGTAGCAACCCCCCCTACGCCTTCTTTCTTCAAAGTGTATGTAAAGGTGTCTTCGCCAAACCAGTCTTCATCAGGCATGTAGCTAAACCCACCCTGAGTACCCGGGGTAAGTGTGCCATGGGTTGGATTAGTAAATTCCAAAGTCGTACCATAGGTCGGGAATTGGTCATTGGCAAAGATGCCAGGTGCGGCTACAACAAGTTGCGTATCTTCTTCCACTTGGAACGTATCATCTACCGCCACAACCGTATATGTACCAGTCAGGATGTCATTCGTCGCCGTCATTACCTTGCCACTTGCCAGGGTTACAATAGCTTCCACCCTGGTCGGAATCTCGTTCTGGCCATACTCAGTTTCGCGCACGTTTGCCCAGGAACTGCCCACATAATTTCGGGTACCAAAAATATCAAATGGCGATGTAAAGACGCTAAAAGCGTTAAACTTTTCAAGATTCGCAGTATTGGTCTGTAATAAGACATAATCCGCCTCATCCGGTCCACCCGTATAAAGCTTTACAATGATTGATACTGCGTCATCCGTTGTCACTTCTTCAAGCTTGATATCCGCGCTGACACCTTTCATGACACCACCAGTCGCGTAATAAAAGTCCGTCACCGTAAGTTGCCCCCCAACAAAATGGTTAGGTCTTCACAGTAGGTCTCATTGTCAACCTTCGCGCAAAGATTCGCGCTTGCTTGCGTGTTCGTGGGCGTGTAGACACTTGAAGCAGCGCCATCGGTCAATGTTGTTGATTCTGGATCAAAAGCACCAACATCCGCACTGAATTCAATTGGAATACCGTTATGAACATGTACACCAATCGGGAGAACTTCATCTGCTGAGTTTGTGTTCAAATCCGCACTGATTGTCGTAGCCGTTCCTGGCTCAACACCACTATTTGGCAAGGTCAGACTTAAAACCAACCATTTACTGGCATCAATTTCTCCCGCATTCAGTTCACTCACAGCGGCGTCACAATCTTCAACGGTTGGTCCTTCATTACAGCCCCCACCAGTTGTTCACAGCAGTTACATTGGCCTCAGAAGCATTAATTAAACCGCCATAAATGGAACCGTCAGTACCTGAATAAGTTTGAACGTTTCCGAATATTCGGTTGTACTGAACAATGACATTTGTCGGACCAGCATTCAGTTTTCCGGGTTCCCCCCCAAACCGAATTCCGCGCTCATTGCCAGTTATCTGAGCACCTTCAATGAGAACGCCGTTCAGCGTCGCGGGATTGGCAGCGTAACCACCATCGTTTCGCGCTTTGATTGTGATGCCAACACCATGTTTAGCGCCGCCAAGCGCGTTATCGGTAATAACCGGGCGAATGAATTGAATATTCTCATAGGTTCCTGCCTTAAGATTGATATCGACCCCGCTCATAAAGTCCTGTCCAAACGAGGTTGGGGGGCAAAGCCATTTTCGCTTACCGTAACATCCGTAAAGACAGCATTGTTTAGCTTTTCAGCATAGATACCTTTTAGATTGTTATGGTTGAGGGTCGTATTCGTTACCGTCAGGTCAGAAACTGTGCTTGTATCAGCTGATACCGCTTTCATAAAGTAGAACCCATAATTCAGCTTATCAAAGCTGCTGTCTTTTATAAGGATATTTCTCAAACTGGAGGTACTATCCACAAACAAACCACGTTCCTGTTCCGTTTGTGGGTTGGTGTTTGTTCCAATCACCTTCAATGAGTCCAGTTCCACAAACGCCACGTTGGTACCGGTGCTTTCAGTAAACCTGCCAACGCTTATGCCGGCTTGGCCAACAGGATTCAACCGCATATTGCTCAATACCAGCGCGTCATCAGCAGCTACACCACTCGCGGCTAAATTGAAAAGTCCGACCTTCGTATCAAAACTTGCTGGGCTGCTAACAATTGTATCCACCAAGGGATCTTCACCATTTCCCGAACCAATAATCTGAACCTTTTTATCCACCAGGACATTTTCAAGGAAGGTTCCAGGTCCAACCAGCAACACATCACCTGGCTGTGCGTCATCAACTGCCGATTGAATGGAGCAGTAGATTTGCCCGCTCCTGTCATTTTTGACCTGACCCTCACCAAAGACAGGATTACCATCTGGCGCGGGCGCGTCTAACCAGGTGCAGAAATTCACCAGGCCAACGTAATCCTCATTAACTGCTGGTTTATCGGCTGAACCCCCCCACCAGTTGCTTTCAGCAGAGATTGGCACCGACGCGATATTGTATATACCTGTGGGATGTTGCTGTTGGCGACAAGTAATTCACCGCCAGCATTACCCCCGCAAAACAACTGAGCGCATGTAATTGCCTGGTGTAGGAACAAGTCCATTGGGGTTGTTCAACGCCAAGGTTGAATTGTAAACATGGAAATCCAAGACAGATGGAGATCCAGTTGTATTACCTTCACCAAAGCGCACCGCGTAAAGTTGTTTATCGTTTCTCGTAACCTCAGTAACAATACTCGAGGCGTTAATTATCAGGTTACCGCCACCCATAATATTGACACCAGCCTCAACATTGCTGATATCGCTATCCTGAATAGTTATATTCAAGGCGCGACCATAAACACCAATCAGGAAGTTTTCCATCGTCACGTTATCAATGGAGTAATCCTTCGCGCGACCACCCACACTAAGACCATATTGAATAGCAAACATTGCATTTGGTTCAGTACCCACCAACTCAAGGTTGCGCAGTTGGGCGTTTTCAAAGTTTTCAACCCACAGGGCATGGCGGGAAGTTCCAAACAGCGCGGTATCTGTAAGATTGGCTTCAATGTGGAAGTTCTCTAAAACGAGGTTCTTATGAACATAGTCACCGCCAAAGCTTCGATCCCGTCCAAACTTCATTGAGCCAATCACCAGGGGGTAATCGCCATTCGCGTCAGCAACACCACGAACAGTCAAGCCCTTGACAACACGCGTATCGCCAGTATAGACGTTTTCATGATAGGTGCCAGCTGAAACGAGAACCTCGTCATTATCAGCCGCGGCATTGATCGCGGATTGAATCCTGGCAAAGATATTGGGCTGAGTAACACCTTCGTGTCTAATTCTGACATTATTTATAAAGGTATTGTCGATAACGAGTTGATCGGGATCAGTTGGTACGGTATTACCGTCAATTTCCAGATAGTTATAAGCAATTGGTGCATCAGAAGCAGTTGCATCAGCATAGTTTCCGGTTATTGAGACATTGCCACCCGAATGATAATTCTCTATACGTATCGCGCTTGCAGAAGCCGCGGTTTGTCCTGCTGGCAAAGCAACCATCGTAATCGTATTATTCTTGATATCCCAATTCGCTTTTCCACCTGTATGGTCATAGTTGTAATAAATACCCACACTGAATGCAGTGATGGTATTGTTCTCTACCACACCCAGTTTCGTTGATTGGTTAGTATATGGTTGGATCTGAATTCCTGCCCTGCCTTCAACAACATTCCCGCTAACCTCACCTTGTGTACCCTGCATGTAAATGCTCGCATAGCCAGTATACCTGCCCGGATCTGTATCACTGAAAACGTGGTTATTATTCACCAGCACGTCTTCATAATAGCTCGTTTGAGTGGGATCAGAATGATACGTAGCTTTAGCATAAATATGCATTTTGTTAAAATTCTTCACGATATTGTTGCTTATAGCAACCCGGTTAGCTGTGCTACTGATACCTGAACCTTGATAAGCGACATCAAGTTTCTGTCCGTCGAGGGTAAAACCATCCACAACCACATCATCTGACGCGATCGTTATAAGCGTTGTATTCGCAGTTAATCCCTGAGGCATTTCTATTATTGCTTCAGCAGAACGTGTACCGGTGTTTGGATTTATTCCGACATTTGGCCCATTGAGTGTCAAAGGCTTATCAATGACAATCGTCTCCGCAAAGGTACCCGCGCTCGCGACGAGCTCATCGCCAGCTTCCGCGTCATCAACCGCTGCCTGGATGGAGCAATAATATTGGCCTGTTCTTTGGTTGATCACCATGCCATCCCCAAGCAACTCGCCTCCAGGTGCGGGCGCATCCAACCAAGTGCAGAAATTCACCGAACCATTGAAATTCACATTGGCCACCGGTTTATCGGTTGAACCCCACCAGTTGGCATCTGCTTCAACGTATACAGGATTATCATTCTCCGCGTCTATAGCCAGTGAATTCGTGAGATCCATGTTGTTTTGATTCAATTTTAAGGTCAAGTCCTTCAAAACCCATGTTCCACCAAGATTTAAATTATCCGCTGTAACTTCCACAGCGGTGGCATTGTTCTCAAAAGTGTTGCCAGTTGCCTCAACATTAATATCCAGATAGCCCCAACCCATGATGCTTGTGGTTACAAACAAACCAACGCTGCTTGTAACATCCTGACCATCAATTGTATTATTATTGATGATAACTGGCTCAGGGCTTCTGCCACCCCCCCATGCGGAGATCCCAACCGCGCAACCATTGAGAGTATTATTGAGTACTTTTGGCGGTTGATAGTGAGCAAAAGTAAAGATTCCATAACCATTTGCTCCACAATTAATCGTGTTATTTTGGATAAGATCAAACTTATCTACACCAGGCTTTGAATTGTCAGTATGAATGCCAGTCCCGGAAGAATAAACGGTGTTTCCAACAAATTCAATACCCTTGGAATGATTAGCAGAAATCGCGTCATTCGCCAAAGAAACTGTATTATTGGTAAACTTCCCAGATGCGCCATAGGCAAATAGCCCAATTGAAGCCGAATCGCCAGCGACATTAGTGACAATGTTATCGTGGAAGTCAAACTCACCATTCGTGGACATATAGATACCACGCAGGAAAATGTTTTTAACGACCGTGTTATAAACCTCCAATCCCGTTATATTGGAATTTTTTACATGATTGGTGACAATTCCATTGCGGGCATCAATATTTGCGCCATTCACAAGTGCGTCATCACGAGGATTGTCCAAATCAGGATTGTCACCATCAATGGTCAAATCATGAATTGTCACATTATCAGCTTCGACCATAATGACATTTGATGACCCGTCACAGAGTGAACCGCTAGCACAGTAAGTTCCTATGGATGCAGGCAAAAGGATAACAGAATCCTTATCTGTTCCTCTCAGCGTAAGAGGCTTATCGATAACTATGTTTTCAACATAGGTGCCTGCAGGAACGAAGACCGTTTGGTTGTCTTCCGCGGCGTCAATAGCAGATTGGATTGTGGCAAAAACAGACCCTGGCTGTTCAAGAATGGTGACTGAGTTTGGAATATAAGTGTTCTCGCCAATCGTGATATCGGTGCTATCCTGGTTAACTGTGTAAATATGATAATCGTTGTATTGAAAAGTATTATTCTGAATCGTTGCACCGGAGCTGTCATCATCCAGGTAACCGATCAGCACACCATAGAGGCTGTTCGATATGGTGTTGTTGGTAATTGTGGCAAATGAATTCGGTCCAAAATAGCTCGAAACCAAAATCGCGCCAGAACCAGAGCCATCGCTTGAGGCGATACCCTGATATTCAGCGAATGTGTTTCCGCTAATCGTTACATCAGCGCCTTCTTCAACTTCTACACCATATTCAACTGAATCACCCTCACCATTACCAATAAATGTATTGTTTTGCACAGTACTCGTGCCAGCAAAAAGGGCTACACCCATGCGCCCAATACCACTAAAACTGTTATTGCTAATCGTCGCGTCAGCAGCATCTACCCACAAACCAGTTCCCTGATAACCCGGATAAACCATGTTTTAATGACGCTATCACTAACCGCCAGATTTCCAAAGGAACGCACAGCCTGATAGATATTGTGACCTTCACCATCCAGGGTGACACCGGTCAAAGTCAGGCTATTGCCAGCTTGCACCAGCCACCAGCCACGTGCGTCACCACTCGAACCAGTGCTGCCATTGGGCTTGATGATCGTCTCTGTAGCACCCGCACCGTTGACGGTAAGGCTTTTATCGACAACAATTTGTCCCTCTTCCACATACGTGCCAGGCTCAACGATAATCGTATCACCTGGGTTAGCAGCATTGATGGCTGCCTTGATGGACATACCTGGAACAACAATAAGCTCCGAAGTTGCAATTTTTCGGATAACGCTGTCTTTAGGATGGCCCAAGCCAGTAGCAATAGCACCAGCCATATCCAGATCTGCGGCAAAATCGTGACATTAGGTTTATCGGTCGCATTTGTCACCATGTAGGCAAAATCCGGCACGTTTAGATTAGTGGGCGGATAATCAGGATGGATTTGTGTGTAGAAAGCGGTTGGTTCACCAAAGCTATTCGTACCCACAATACTGACATTGTCCGACCCTTGGGTGTTTACTGTGGAGTTGGTATATAATGCCACACCACCCCCCCAGGCATTACCGCTGGTGGTGATATTGGTAATGGTTACATTGCTGCAGTTTGTCATTGCAAAACCATTGCCACCATTATTTTCTACAACCACATCCGTTACAACAGCGGAGTTAAGCCCGTTTAGGTCAATGCCGGTTCGATATGAATCTTTAACCAAGATGTTGCTGAGTGTCGTTTGCGCATTATCGCCGTTAATCTTAAAACCGTAGCCCAGACCACCAGGACCGACTAAGGTTAGATTTGCGAATGATGTTATAAAATCGCCATCGGCATCAACACCATAATCAATTAACGAGCTGGTATCAATGATTGTGCCATCCCGGCTTTCACCCGTAATCTGGATGTCTTTCCTAATCACCAATTTCTCTGGATATGTACCATTGGCGACGAAGACAGATTGCCCTGCGGTTGCTATGGTGATGGCTTTTTGGATCGTTTTAAATGGGCTGCCTTCAGAACCATCGTTGCCGTCTGAGCCATTAATAGCATCAACGTACCAATCATAGGCACCTTGTAGCTGATTTGACTGGGGGGGTGCCTCTGTTGAAGAATCGAGGTCCTTTTCGATTACAGTCACCTGGCGCGTTGTTTCGGCTACAGTGCTACTAAAGAAAGCACTTGCCTGAACGACATTGCCAAATGTGAGAAAAATCACTAATAAAAGAGAGGTGATTTTCATAATAAGGTTTTGCTTGGTATTCATGGCTTTACTTCTCCTAAAAAAATTAAGAACTTGGGTGATTGAAATCTTTGTTTGATATTTAAATTAATACAAAAACCGCCGTTTGAATCGGCGGTCTGATGACATAGGAAAATGAAAGGTTTAAGGCTTCTTGAAATAGTTCTTATGAACCAATAACTCATGTTTTCTTCTTTAATTTTTGGACCCAAGGCGGAAGGCAAATAAGATTGCAAATTCCTGGTCATTGGTTGGGCTTTATTGTGTCTATTATCCATTTATTGACAGATTATAGCGATGCGCCAAGGGCGTTTCCATAAATAAGTCGATACAAATAAAGTTCTGATCTATTGTTTATATTTTTTTAGTGTTGATAAGCCCCTTGAAAAACAATTTACGCTCTATGTTTTTGAACTGTTTTTTTTCGACTACAGGATAAAAATGGGAGTTTTGTCGGAAAAAAATAAAGGCAAATCTACTTAAAAACTATATAACGCCACCAGATTATTAATACTCCAATAGTATAAATCGATTCTCTATTTCTGTAAAGGTGTCTAAATTGTAAAATCTATTAATTTTTGGACTTTTTTTGGTGTTTTTGGCTCTTAAAATGCTGATTTAGCATTTTTGCTTTCTATGCACCCATCAAGAGCTGATAGCGTCATGCAAAAAAATGGGTGTGTGTCCGCGTTTGGGGGGGGTTTCTGAGATTTAACGTGGTCAGGAGACCACGTAGGAACAGGTGCTTGGCTGTTCTTCCGTTCAGATGGAACAATTGGCGAATCCGCACGGTGGGAGAGTAACCTGATGTCCTCGGTGTCCACACCGTAGGACGCTACTGGAAAGATGCGGGTTTACAGCATGTCACGTGCTCGGTGAGGACACCGGCACGAGACAAAAACAATCGCCCCGGCGTCCCGCCGTGGGCTAAAGCGCATGGCATTCGTGGCATGCGTCAGTATTTAACCCAATCAGAAGCCAACCCAACTGGCGCGTGGCGTCCAATTGAGCACGAAACCGAGCTTGGCAATCCCCTCGCCACGCGCACCCTTACCCCGTTCTCTGAGGCGTCCTCGCCGAAGCAAATAATAACTTCACAGAACCCAAGTTTGAGTGAATTATAAAAACATGGTCGGGAGACCATGTAGGAACAGGGGGGGCGATTCCGCACGACGGAACACCGTAGGGAGACAAAAACATGGTCGGGAGATCATATTAGAACAATGTAGCGTCGGCGAGACGCCTCCGCGAACAATGTTGTCATAAACGTATCTAATCCGCACGGCGGGACAGCAGTGGGAGACAAAAAAAACGTGGCCAAGAGACCACGTTAGAACTAAGCTTCATCTAGATATACATATATATAGTAAACACAACTAAGCCGCAGACGCGGCAGATGCGGCTTGCTCGCCAAAGACATCGTACTTGTTTTCCAGGTCCTGGCGGAATTGCTGTGTGTATAAGTTGTAATATTGCCCTTTGAGCTTCATCAGTTGCTCGTGCGTGCCGCGTTCAGCAATCTGCCCGCGATCAATCACGAAAATCTGATCCGCGC
>JMBX01000092.1_pt1 | contig 23379 bp, 38 predicted proteins | sample 616521 | NCBI WGS metagenome assembly JMBX01 (sample SAMN02727906, study PRJNA239997) | anaerobic digester metagenome | biome: anaerobic digester; isolation source: mesophilic anaerobic digester inoculated with municipal waste water sludge... | place: Germany: Bielefeld University, CeBiTec ...
GAATATACTAGATAACAATTGACAGCATAAATTCCTCGACGTAGTCATCATAATTCAACTTACTAATCATCATCAAACTAAATTTTACTATCAATTAATATGGTTACAGGCCCATCATTGATGAGCTCTACTTTCATATCTGCACCAAATATTCCTTTCTCAGTCCTAATTCCTTTATTCTCACATTTCATAATAAACTGATTGTACATATTTTCTGCTAATTCTGGTTGAGCAGAATCAGTAAAACTAGGTCTTTTCCCCCCCTTCTAACATCTCCATACAATGTGAATTGGGATATAACCAACATTTCTCCATTTATATCTAAAAGGGACAAATTCATCTTATAATCTTCGTCCTCAAAAATCCTCAATCCTGAAATTTTTTTCTACCATATAATCTAAATCTTTACTGTCATCATCAACGCCTATACCTAAAAAAAACTAATAAGCCTTTTCCTATTTCTCCAACTACCTCTCCGTCGACCTTTACATTAGCATTTAGCACTCGTTGAACTACTGCTCTCATTAATAATCATCCTTCCTTTAGCTTATTACCCTATATACATCAATTACACCTTTTAGTTTTTTTAATCCTCTTCATCAAATCTCTTAATTGTTCTGTATTCTTTATTTCTAAAGTCATATTGATTAAAACCAATTTTTCCTTATTAGTTCTTGCATTTAATGATAATAGACTAATATTTGAATCGGTAATTCCCTGAGTAATATCTGTTAATAATCCTGATCTGTCAGTAGCTTTTATCTGTATTTCAACTGGATATTCTGCTTTCTCATTGGTATCCCATTCCACATCTATAAACCTTTCTTGTCCAACTAAATCAGATATATTTGGGCAATCCTTTCTATGAATGGATACTCCTCTTCCTCTAGTAATATAACCTACAATATCGTCTCCAGGAACTGGGTTACAACACTTAGCAAATCTTACCTTTATATTATCTACTCCCTTTATGCTAATTCCTTGTGTAACTCTTTTGTTCTTTTTAGGAGCTGGTTGTTCCTTAATCTTTTGTTCAATATTAATATTATCATCCTCTATATTGTAGTAATCTCTATGAAGCTCCTTTAATCTTGGAACTACTTGAGATAATGTAATATTACCATAACCTAAAGCAGCATATAAATCATCAGAAGTATTTAAACTAAGTTTATTAGCAATATTTTTAAGCCAATCTTCTTTTAATATTTCCGTTAACTTATATCCTTGCCTTTTTACCTCCTTCTCTAACATTTCCTTACCTCTATTAATATTTAAATCTCGCTCTTCTCGTTTAAACCATTGACGTATCTTATTTTTAGCTTGACTGCTTTTTACTATCTTAAGCCAATCTCTACTTGGTCCAGTACTTGATGAAGATGTTAATATTTCAACAATATTCCCATTTTTAAGCTTATAGTCAAGAGGAACTATTCTACCATCAACTTTTGCACCAACACAACTATTACCAACTGCAGTGTGTACCCTATATGCAAAATCTATAGGGGGGGTAGAGCCATTAGGTAAGTTTATTACATCTCCCTTGGGGGGGTAAATACAAAAACTTCATCTGTGAAAAAAATCTATTTTTAAAGTTTCCATAAACTCTGTTGGATCTTTCAAATCTTTTTGCCATTCTAATAACTGCCTTAGCCATGTTAATTTCTCGTCAAAGTTATCTGTTTTTATAGTACCTTCTTTATATTTCCAATGGGCTGCAATTCCATATTCAGCAGTTCTGTGCATATCCCAAGTCCTTATTTGGACTTCAAATATCTCCCCCCCTTCTGGCCCAATAACAGTAGTGTGAAGAGATTGGTACATATTGGGCTTAGGCATGGCTATATAATCTTTAAATCTACCTGGTATAGGTTTCCACATAGTGTGAACTATACCTAAAACTCCATAACAATCCTTCATATTATCTACTATTACCCTTATAGCTGTTAAGTCAAATATTTGTTCAAAAGATTTGTTTTGATATACCATTTTCTTATAGATGCTATAGAAATTTTTAGGTCTTCCACTTATATCCCTGGGTATATTCATCTCTTCAAGTTTTTCATCCAAATCCTTTATTATCCTTTGAATATAGGCTTCTCTTTCTTTCCTACGTTTAGATACCTTATCTACTAAGTCATAATATCCTTCTGGATCTAGGTATCTTAAGGACAAGTCCTCCAGTTCCCATTTAATTTTTGATATACCTAATCTATGGGCTAGAGGTGCATATATTTCCAAAGTCTCTAAAGCCTTTTCTTTTTCTTTTCTTCACTCATATACTCGAGAGTTCTCATATTGTGTAGTCTATCTGCTAATTTGATTATAATCACCCTAATATCCTTCGCCATCGCTAGTACCATTTTTCTTAAGTTCTCTGCCTGATTTTCTTGTTTAGTTTTATATTGTAACTTCTTTAATTTAGTTACACCTTCCACTAAATCTGCTACTTCTTCCCCCCCAAATTCCAATACTACATCATCATAAGTTATATTCGTATCCTCTATTACATCATGCAAAAGGCCAGCAACAATGGTAGTAGTATCCATATTCAATTCCGTTAAAATAATGGCCACATTGTACGGATGTACAATGAATTTTTCTCCAGAGTTTCTAAATTGTCCTTCATGAGCAGCCTCTGCAAAATGAAAAGCTTTGATAATCTGTTTCATATCTGCATTAGGATTATACTGCTCAATACTTAACAATAAATTTTCAATCATTCTCTTCACCTGCTTAAAATATATTATGACTACTGGTTTAAACTAATATCCATAACAATAAAACAATTTTGATTATTTAGGGATATATTTTAAATTATATAAGTATATTATAGCAATAATAGGACAATATTAAAGTAGTTTTATAAACATATCTTCGGTTATTATCTATAATTTTGTATATTAATCTGTATATTTCTATTTCCCATATATTCATTCACCATAGTGTATATATCATATCCAAACTATTCTATTATCTACGCCTGCTATACATCTTATTCAACTCATCTTTGCCAAATTTTCTACACATTTTCTCTTCAAATTGTTCAATATCTCCAAAATATATACCATCAATTACACGACCTCTATTGGTTAATAGCAATAATTTTAAAACATTTTGATTATTTCCTAATATGAAACCTCTTTTACCTTTACATTTTTTTTGCTCCAAATAAAGGCTTGGGATTTCCCTTCCCAAAAGGTTCTAATTTCTCCAATTCTTCTATTAAACTAAAACTAATATAATCCAATGGAAGATGCATATCTATATAAACCTTAGGCGTCAAATCATCCTCAGTTAAAGATTCTTGGATATTCAATCTATTCCTAAATTCATCTATATGTGAAACATCTAATGAAAGTCCTGCAGCCATTGGATGTCCTCCAAATGCTAACAATAGTTCTTTGTGTTTAGATATCTCCTCAAACATATTGTATTCTTCTATGGATCTTCCAGAACCTTTTACTTTACCGTTTTCTTTAGAATTGGTCAAAACTATTGTTGGCCTGTAATATTTATCCTTTATCCTACCTGCTATAATCCCCGCTACACTTTCATGTACCCTTGGTTCATATATCACTAACACATTTTTTTCTTTTAAATCCGTATTTTCTATTTGTTCCACTATCTTCTCATAGCCTTTTTTTTGTCATTGCTTTTCTTTCTTCATTTAACTCATGTAATCTATTAGCATACCTTTGAGCTTTATCTGAATCTTCAGTTAGAAATAACTCTACGGCAATATCTGCCCTATCTAGCCTTCCAGAGGCATTTATACAAGGACCTAAAATAAAACCTAAGGAATAAGTATTGATTTTTTTTCTCTTCTAAACCAGTAGCTTTAATCAGAGCTTTTAGTCCTAAATTATTAGTATTATTTATCCTCTTTAAGCCTTCTTTAACAATAATTCTGTTTTCATCAATTAAATCCACCACATCACAAACAGTTCCCATAGCCACAAACTCTAATAATTCATAGGATTCTTCCATATCTATATTCATCTTTATATATAAAGCTTGTATCAATTTAAAAGCTACCCCTGCACCACATAATTCTTTAAAAGGGTATTTACAATCCCATCTCTTAGGATTAATAACCGCATCTGCTTCTGGTAATCTATATTGTTTTATTCCCTTTTCATCTTCCATATATGCTAAATCGTGATGATCTGTTACTATAACTTTCATTCCTAAATCCTTAGCAAGTTTTATAGGTTCAAAAGCTGCTATTCCATTATCACATGTAATTATCAAATCTATTCCATCTTCTTTGGCTTCTCTAACTATTCTATCATTTATTCCATATCCATCTATTATCCTATGGGGAATAACATAATCTACCTTAGCTCCGCATCTTTTTAGTCCTTTATAAAGAGTCAATATAGCAGAATTACCATCTTGATCATAATCTCCAGAAATTCTAATATTTCTGCCTTTTTTCAATGCTATCTACTATTATTTCTATCCCTTTATCCATATCCTTCATAAGTTCAGGATTGTGTAATTTATCTAAACTTGGATCTATAAAACTATCCATTATCTCATAACTGGTAATATTCCTATTTAATAATAGTTTGGATAATAATTTACTTATCCCCCCCAAACTTTTAGATATCCTATCTAAATCTCCTTTTACATTTCTTAAATACCACTTCTCCAAGATAAAATCACTCCTATTATGTCTCCTCTACATTAAGCATATCCATTAATAACTAGTATCTTCCTCAGGATTTTTCTCACATTTCAATTTTTCAATTTCCTTCTCCTTTTCCTCTAAAGAAGTATTAATGACTTCTATTTTCTCCTCTAATTCAACTATAGTATTTTTTTAATCTAGTAATTTCATCTCCTCTATCTTCTAATAGTATAGCCATATTTTCTTTATCCTCTTCAAGGGGGGGTAGAATCTTTTTATTTAAATCCTTGATTTCTTTTTTTATATTTAATATTTTTTTATACCACTTAAAATTGAAACAATTACTGCACCAAGTATAGCAGACAAAAATATAATTATAGCCTGAGATATCTCTACCTCAGTAAATATAAAATCTATAAGTACCTTGTCCCCCCCATTTTTTTAAAGCAAAGACAGCCACAATAGCTGCAAAAATTAATGATAAAATAAATCCCTTTTCCATAGCCCGCCTCCCAATAATATTATAAAATATTTTTAAAACATTTAATATAATAATATAAGATTTTTACCCAAATTTAAAGGATTAACTACATAAAACTGCCTAAGGCAGTTTTATGCTTTTTTTAGTCTTTAATTTCTCTCGGTTTTTTCAATCCATACCATATTGGACTAGCTATAAATAATGATGAATAAGTTCCTGATACTATACCAAATATAAGAGGTAAAGCTAAGACTTTAACATCCTCCACCCCCACTATATATAGAATTAATACTGCAACTAAAGTGGTTAAAGATGTATTTATAGTCCTAGTCAAAGACTTCCTTATACTTTCATTTATTATTTCTTCTAAAGGTTTTCTTGGATTTAGCTTTAATTCCTCCCTTATCCTATCAAAAATAACAATAGTATCATTAATAGAATAACCTAATATAGTCAATATAGCAGCTATAAAAGCACTATTTACAGGAATTTTAAAAATTGCATAAATAGAAAAAGTAATAAATACATCATGAAGCAATGCAATAATTGCTGCAATGGCAAATTTAAACTCAAATCGCCAACTAATATAGATTAACATGCCTATAACAGCAATAAACGAAGATAACAAAGCTTTTTTTCTTAATTTCTTTTCCCATAAAAGGGCCAAATTTTTCCGATTGAAACTCTTTTCTTCTATATCATATTCTTTTGCAAATTTATCGATTATTTGATTGATTTCATCATTAGTAAAATCCTTCTTGCTTCTTATCATTATCTCATCTTTGTTGGCACCTATATGAACTATACTTGCTTCTTTATCGTATTCATCCACTATTTTTCTAGCTTCATCTACAGTTATCATTTTGCCTATCTTTATTTGAACAGAAGTACCCCCCCAGTAAAATCTATGCCATAGTTTAAGCCATTTATAATCATCATAATCATACCAAATATAATGATTCCTAAAGATATTGTATAATAAGTTTTTTTATTTTTTTATAACGTTCATTTTTTTCACCCCTTACATACCATATAGTTTAGAATTGTTTGTATTGGTCATATTAACTGTTAACATTAACAAATGCTTTGTAATAAATACCGACGTTATCATAGAGGCCACGATCCCTAAAATCAATGTAATTCCAAAACCTTTTATAGGTCCAATTCCAAAATAATATAATACTACACCTGCTATTAATGTGGTAATATTAGAATCTAAAACAGAGGTTAAGGCTCTATTAAAGCCATGATCTATGGAGCTCTAATGGATTTGCCATTTCTCAACTCTTCTTTTATTCTTTCAAATATTATCACATTAGCATCTACTGCCATACCAATTGACAATATTAGTCCTGCAATACCTGGCAAGGTTAATTTTACTCCTAAAAATTTCATAGTATAAACTACTATCAATATATATATAGTTAAACAAATATCAGCTATCAGTCCAGGTATTTTATAATAGATAAGCATAAATAAAAATATTATTAAAATTGCAATAGCTCCAGCTTTTATACTTTTGTCTAAAGCTTCTAATCCTAACGTAGGCCCTATTATAGAAGTTTGAAGTTCTGACATTTCCACAGGTAATGCGCCAGCTCTAATTAATGTGGCCAATCTATTAGCCTCTTCTACATCAAAGTCCCTTCAATGACAGCTTTTCCATCTGTAATAGCAGAGTTAACAATTGGAGCTGAAATTACCTGCTCATCTAACACTATATAAATTATCTTCTCTTCTATGGTTTCTTTCTTTACCAATCTTGTAGTAGCTTCCTTAAAACTTTCTGCTCCTTCTTTATCAAATTCCAAAGTTACTACAGGTTTCTCTCCTAAATCTGTTTTGTGAAAAGCAACATCAGAATTCTTAACATTTTTCCCAGTCAATATCTCCTTCCCATCTGGATCTATAAACTGTAATTGAGCAGTCTTTCCTATTAATTCTATAGCCTCTTGTGGATTTTCAATACCAGCCAATTCAATTCTGATTCGTTTATTTCCTTCTATAATTATGTTTGGCTCAGCAACACCAAGGCTATCTACTCTTTCACTAATAATCATCTTTGATTGCTCCATAGCCTTTTGTAATTCTGCACCTTGCAAATCTGTTTGTGCCTCTAATATTACATATACGCCACCAGCAAGATCTAATCCTAAATCAATAGAATCTTTAACATTAGAAATCTTAAATTTGCCTATTTCTATACCATTTATAGCTGTATAGGAAAATAAAGCTACTATGGCAATAATCAATATAAATAGTATAGTTTTTTTCATATTCATTAGCTTTCCCTCCTAAAATTAAATTTAGCTACTCTAATGCTACTCATATAGATTGGCCAATATTGAAATAGCACATTCGATTCTCTTCTTCTCCATTTCACAGCCAATATCATAAGGTTTCATAATATTTCCATGGTGATTATAAGCATTTGCGTGACAACCTCCACTACAATAAAATCTCGCCCAACAACTTCTGCACTTTTCCTTATTATATACACTTGCATTTTTAAATTCCTTCACTATTTCATTATTTGTAATACCTTCATATACATTTCCTATTTAAACTTTTATCTCCTACAAATTGATGGCAAGGGTATAGTTCCCCTCTGGCGTAACTGCCATATACTCAGAACCTGCTCCACAACCTACGATACGTTTAACAATACAAGGCCCTTGATCTAAATCAATCATAAAATGAAAAAAAATAAAAAAAATCATCATCTTTCTTCTTTATATTTATATAATCCTTGGAAAATTTTTCATACTCCTTTAATATAGTATCTATATGCTCCTCTTTTATCCCATAATCCTTATCTGGTGAAGTAACTACTGGTTCTATTGATATTTTTTTAAACCCTTTATCATAAAAATGAAGAACATCATTAGAAAAGTCCAGATTGTAACTAGTAAAGGTTCCTCTTACATAATAATCCTTGTCTCCTCTCTTAGCAACCATTTTTTTGAAATTTAGGAAGTATAATATCATAACTCCCCCCCTCATCCGTGATAGTTCTTCTCATATTATCATTTATTCTTTTCCTACCATCAAGGCTCAATACTACATTATCCATATATTCATTGATAAATTTCATATTATCTTCATCTAGCAATACCCCCATTAGTAGTTATAGTAAAACGAAAATGTTTATTGTAATTCTTCTCTAGATCTTTACCATACATTACCAATTTCTTAATTATTTCAAAATTCATCAGGGGCTCTCCACCAAAAAAAATCCACTTCTAGATTTCTTCTACCCCCCTGAATGTTTTACCAAAAACTCTAAAGCTTTTTTTACCCACTTCTAGAGACATTAAAGATCTATCCCCTTTAAAGTCCCCTTGGGATGCAAAACAATAGTTACAACGTAAGTTACAGTCATGAGCCACATGAAGACAAAGGGCCTTTATAATATTATCTTCATTATACCTAATATCCTCTATAGATACCCCTTCAGAATATAGTATTCCCTCATTTTCCAATAAGGATATCTCCTCATAAGCCTCCATTATGTCCTTATCGTCATATTTATCTTCTAATAATTTTATTATTTCGTCTAAAGTATAGGTCTTGTAATAATCTAGTATATCATATACTATATCCTCTACAACATGCACTGCACCACTATTAATATCTAATACAATATTTTTTTCCATTTAAACTATATTTGTGAATTCTTTCTTTTATGTCCATAATTATCCTCCTATAACTAAAATGTAGATAAATTAAAAAGGAGTGGTTAAAACCACCGCCTTTATGCTTTATCTATTTTCACATTTTTGATTTCCTACTGTACAAGAAGTCTTACATGCAGACTGACAAGATGTCTGACATTCTCCACAGCCACCTTTTTTTCAAAGTATCCTTTAAATTGCTACCAGATATGGTTTTTATATATTTCATACTATAACCTCCTCAATAACTGAATGATACCTTTATTGATTATATCATATTAATATTATTATTTAAAGCTTTATTTCATATTAATCCCTATAATACCACCAATAACACCAGTTATCAAAGATAATATAAATTTACCAAGTAGATACATATCTACAAAAAAAATGGCTTAAAAAAATAAATAATTTAGTAACACCAATACTAAAAAAATATAATATACCAAGTATTCCCCCCATTTATCCAACCATTCTCTCCTATCTTAGTAGAAACGTATATGCTTCCTATAGTTATACTTACTATCATTATCACAGTATTAAATAAAGGGATTTTGACTCTTTAAATGGCGTATATAGTAATACTAAAGATAATATAAATACTAACAAAATGGTAATTATCAAGAAGAAAAATTAGAACCTTTAAAAACTAATAATATATAATTTAATCCTTTCTCTCTCATCAACTCCACCTCCTATTCTAATTTATTTTATTTAGGAGGAATTTATTACAAAAATAAAACTTCCTTGTTACAAGGAAGTTTTATTTTTATTATTCTTCTTTTTTTTATCTTTTTCATCTTTTTCATTTTTAGAATTAACTTTATTGATTACTGATCCTATAGCCCATTTTGTCATATCAATCTTGGTCTTATTAGAACCAACCTCTATAGTAACCATATCGTCTTTAATCTTGACGATCCTTCCTAAAATCCCTCCTATAGTTATTATTTCATCCCCCCCTATACTTAAGCTTTCCCTCATTTCTCTAATTTCTTTTTCTCTTTTTTTTCTGAGGTCTTATAGCAAATAGGTAGAAAAATACTAAGAAAGCAATAGGAATAATCAATCCTCCTAAACCTGCTCCTCCAGGATTTGCTGCCGCCATAATTATTTCCTCCTTTTCTCCTTTTATCATTTTGATACTATATTATGCAAGGTTTCTAAAAAAACCTTTATTGCCTAATCTATATAGCCATATTTTTTTGTAAAATTCCTCTTTATACTCCAACAATCTATCAGTTTTAATAGCTTCCCTAATATTTTCCATCAATTTAATTAAAAAAAATATAAATTATGAATAGTCGCAAGTCTTGCGCCTAAAATTTCATTTACATTAAATAAATGCCTTATATATGCTCTACTATAATTCTCACAAGTATAACAATTGCATTCTGGATCTAATTTACCAAAATCTCTAGAATATTCTGCATTTCTAATAGTCAATCTTCCATGACTAGTCATAACTGTTCCATTTCTTGCAATCCTCGTAGGTAAAACGCAATCAGCCATATCAATACCATTTATAACTGCCTCAAATAAATAATCTGGAGTTCCTACTCCCATTAGATACCTAGGCTTATCCTTTGGTAACAAAGGTACGGTAAACTCCAACATTTCATACATCAATTCTTTCGGCTCACCTACACTTAAGCCACCAATGGCATAACCAGGAAAATCTATATCTATAATCTCTTTAGCACTCTGTTCCCTTAAATCTTTATACATACCCCCCCCTGTATTATACCAAATAATCCTTGGTTTTCCCAGTCTTTATGATAATTTTTACATCTTTCTGCCCATCTAGAAGTCCTCTCCATTGATTTTTTTTGCATATTCATAGGTAGCAGGATAGGGTGTACATTCATCAAAAGCCATCATAATATCAGAACCTAATGAATTTTGAATTTCAATGGATTTTTCAGGTGATATAAAATGTTTAGACCCATCAATATGGGATCTAAACTCTACCCCCTTCCTCTGTAATTTTCCTTAAATCTCCTAAACTAAACACCTGAAAACCACCGCTGTCAGTTAAAATAGGGCCATCCCAATTCATAAACTTATGTAATCCACCAGCTTCTTCAATAAGCTTATGTCCAGGCCTTAAATATAGATGATAAGTATTACTTAATATTATCTGAGCTCCTAATCCTTTAAGCTCTTCTGGTGTCATTGTTTTAACTGTAGCTCTAGTTCCAACAGGCATAAATATTGGGGTTTCAATAGTTCCGTGGGGTGTATTCATTATACCAATTCTTGCATTAGTCTCAGTTGATTCCTTCAATACCTTAAATTTTACTGCCATATTATTCCTCCTGTTATTTAATAAACATTGCATCTCCAAAACTAAAAAAATCTATAATTATATTTTACTGCTTCATTATAAGCATTAAGAATATTTTCCCTACCTGCCAGTGCACTAACCAACATTAATAATGTTGATTCTGGTAAATGAAAGTTAGTTATCAATCTATCAACTATTTTAAAATTATATCCTGGGTAGATAAATATATCTGTCCATCCATTACCAGGTAATACTATTCCATTTTCTGTAGCAATTGTTTCTAATGTTCTAACAGTAGTAGTACCTACTGAAACTATTTTCCCTCCTTTTTCTTCGCAGTATTTATTTTCTCTGCAGTTTCTTCAGATACACGGTAATATTCAGCATGCATATGGTGTTCTTCAACATTTTCTACTTTAACTGGTCTAAAAGTTCCTAGTCCCACATGAAGGGTTAAAAAAAGCTATATCTACTCCTTTTTTTTCTAATCTCCTTCAACAATCTTTCTGTAAAATGTAAACCTGCCGTTGGAGCTGCTGCGGAACCCTTGTGTTTAGAATAGACAGTTTGGTATCTTTCCTTATCCTCCAATTTTTCCTTAATATAAGGTGGCAAAGGCATTTGACCTAATTTATCTAATATTTCTTCAAATATTCCATCATAACTAAATTCTACAATTCTAGTGCCATCTTCTTCAATACTCAAAACATCTGCTATTAATAGCCCATCACCAAATATTATTTTATTAGAAGGTTTTACCTTTTTACCTGGTTTTACAAGAACTTCCCATTGATCCTCCTTAACTCTTTTTAACAATAAAAATTCGATTTTCTCGTTTTTCCCTTCTCTCCTTCCAAATAGTCTAGCAGGAATCACCCTAGTATCATTTAATACTAAACAATCCCCCCCTTTGTTTAAATAATCAATGACTTTCTTAAAATAACTGTGTTGTATTTCCCCCCAGTTATTTTATCTAACACTAACATTCTAGAAGCTTCTCTATCCTCTATGGGATATTGTGCAATTAAATTTTCTGGTAAATCATAATAAAATTCTTCTGTTTTCATTAGATCATCCCTTACATATTTGTTTTTTTAATTAATTTCAACTCCAGTATAATAGTGTTTTAAAATTTCATCATAAGTATACCCATCTTCAGCCATTTTCTTAGCGCCCCCCCATTGACTCATACCTACACCATGACCATATCCTTTACCTTCTATCAAAAACCATTACTATTTTCCTTATAAATATCTATTAATTTTACTCTTTTATCCTTCCCCCCCATAACCGTACTATTTCTCACATAACTCTTCGTATTATTTTTATCTATACTAATAGCCTTAGATGGATCTATTTTTTTTGAGAATTTTTGCTATTCCCGCTTATAGCATATACATGGCTTATAGAAGTAGACGGACCTCCCCCCCTTTTAATAGAAAACCAAGTGCTCTTTAGCTCATCATTTCCTAAAACCTGTCGAATTTTGCCTTTGTTAAGTATTTCTTCACCTGTAGTTCCTACTATCTTAAGTTTAGATACCCCCTCCCCTTGGAGAAGTCTCAATAATCTCCAAATCTACAACATCACCTATATAGATGCCGTTATTTTTAAGTTTATTATTTAAAGCACTAGATTCTATAGTAAAAGACCAATCACTATTAGGTTGATCTTTAGAAAATTCATCTTCTACACCTATTAAATAAGGAAAATAATTGCCCCAAGCTTCAGCAGAATCTCAGTATGTCCTCCACTATTAGAATGATATACAGCATCAATAATACTTCCATTATAAGTAATTACTATTCCTTTAGTAGCATCTACTGCTTCATTTGTCCTAGTATGCTCACCATCTATGCCTCCATATACCTGACAATGAGTGGTATCACATAAATTATAGCCTTCACTTCCATGTTTGTTAAGATTATTTAGTGTATATGTTCTAGCTGCAACAGCTTGAGCTTTTAGCGCTTCCATTGGAAATGACGCTGGCATTTCTCTAGGTACTACCCCCCCGTAAAGATAATGCTCTATATCTATTAAATTTATCACTAATAAACTCTGGCTTTCTCTTTGGATTTTTATAAAATCTCTATACCGTTTGTCCTCTACTGTTATAATACTATCCCATTTATTTGCAGAAGACAATATTAAATTATTTTCATGAGTTGAAAATAAAATTTCCCCTATCTCATCTTTTATTTCTATTTCACCTATGGAATTTAGCTCAATGGATATATTTTTATTAGGTATATATTCTATATCATTAAATATACTATTTATATATATATTAAACCCATCATCACTATATAGCTTTATTATTTCTCTTGATTTTATAGGGTTTGTTAACTTTATGCTCACATAATTATCCATGGAATTTGCAAAAGCATATCCATTTTGTATATTAAGTCCTAATAATACTATTATTAAAAAAAAGCTATAAATTTTTTTCTCTCACATTTTTTTTCCCCCCCCTATCTTCTTATAAATATATTTATCAACAGAGTAAGTATTATGCTTATTAACAATGTAGAGACAATAGGGAAAAAGAAAGTGAAATTTCCCCCCCTCTGGATAAATATATCACCAGGAAGTTTCCCAAATCCAAATCTTTCACCTAATATAAATATTCCACCTAATAAAATTAAAACTAAACCCATAAACAAAAGCATCCTACCAAAAGAAGCCATTTAATCACCTCTGTTCATCATATTCTAAATTAAAATGGTCATAAGCTTTTTTTTAGTTACAACTCTACCTCTAGGAGTTCTATTTATAAATCCTATTTGCAACAAATAGGGTTCATATACGTCTTCTATAGTAGTTTTTTTCCTCCCAGTAGCCGCTGATAATGTATCTACTCCTACAGGGCCCCCATCAAAATTTTCTATCATACTAAGAATTAGCTTCCTATCTACCTCATCTAGTCCTAATTCATCTATTTCCAAAACCTCTAGTCCCCTCTTTGCTACTTCATAAGTTATAACACCATTTTCAACTACTTGAGCATAATCTCTTACTCTTTTCAATAATCTATTAGCTATTCTAGGAGTTCCTCTAGATCGTTTGGCAATTTCCATAGCCCCTTTGTCATCTATCTTGATGTCTAAAATATTTGCAGAACGTTTTACTATCTTTTGTAAACTATAATCATCATATAAATCTAAATTCAACATTACTCCAAATCTATCCCTTAGAGGAGAAGTCAATAGTCCTGCTCTTGTTGTAGCCCCCCCTATAAGAGTAAATCTTGAAAGATCTAGCCGAACAGATCTAGCACTTGGTCCTTTTCCTATAATAATATCTAAAGCATAATCTTCCATGGCTGGATATAGTATTTCCTCTACTGTTCTGTTTAGCCTATGGATTTCATCTATAAATAATACATCATCTTCTCCTAAATTGGTTAGTATACTAGCTAGATCCCCCCCTGGCCTCTCTATAGCGGGTCCAGAGGTAACTCTAATACTAACACCCATTTCATTGGCAATAATATTTGCCAAGGTTGTCTTCCCTAAACCTGGTGGTCCATAAAGTAGAACATGATCCAATGGCTCTTGCCTACCTTTTGCAGCTTTAATAAAAATTTTTAACTTTTCCTTTGCTTTGTCCTGACCAATGTATTCATGAATCCACCTAGGCCTTAGGCTTATTTCATTTTCTAAATCTTCACTTTTTATTGTACCACTAACTATTCTATCTTTATCCATCAAAAATCATTACCTTCCTTTGCTATTTTGATAATCTCTTAAGCACTTCTCTAATAATATCTTCAGTATTCATATCTGAAGTATCTATCTCGCTTAATACCCATTGTATTTCATTTCTAGTATAACCTAGGGAAATAAGACCATTAACTGCTGTTTCTATATCACTACTATTGTCAATAGTTTCTACATCTTCAGATATTTCTATATCATCGATTCTATCTTTGAGTTCGAGAATAATCCTACCAGCAGTTTTCTTTCCAACCCCCCCTGGTGCAGTACATAGTATACTAGTGTCATCATTTATAATTGCAGATTTTATTTGACTAGGAGTTAAGGTGGATAATACGTTTAAACCCACTTTAGGCCCTATCTTAGAAACTAAAAGAAGTTTATTAAATATATTTAATTCTTCTTCAGTAGTAAAGCCATATAAATATATACCATCTTCCCTTAAATTAAAATATGTATACATTTTTATATTTTGATTTAAATTTAACTTGCCAATGGAATTTTTAGAAGTAAATATCTTATATCCTATCCCATTGTTTTCTAATACTATACAGTCCTCCTTAATATCCACCACTTTTCCTATTATATATTCATACAATCCTATATCACCCTTTTATTATTTCATTTTAAACATATCTTTAAAGTTTAAACAACTACTATGACATATTGCTACTGCCAATGCATCAGCTACATCATCAGGTTTGGGAATTTCCTTTAAATTTAATAGCATCCTCACCATCTCTTGAACTTGTATTTTTTTTCAGCTCTACCATAACCAACTACACTTTGCTTTATCTGTAAAGGCGTATATTCATATACATCTATTCCATTATTGACAGCAGCTAATATCTCCACTCCTCTGGCTTGTCCTACCTTTATAGCTGTTTTAACATTTTTGTTAAAAAAACAGCTCCTCAATCGCCAAATCGTCTGGATTATATCTATTTATAAGATAATTCATCTCATCATATATTATTTTCAATCTTTCAGGAAATAAAATATGAGAATCAGTTGTTATACATCCATAATCTATAACCCTATATCTATTCCCTTTATATTGAATTATTCCATATCCAACTGTAGCTAAACCTGGATCTATTCCTAATATGATCATATACTCTCCTCCTAAGCTTACATTCTATTTTACCACATTTTCAATAAAAAAAACTAAGCTAGAACAATCTAACTTAGTTTTTTATTAACTTATAAAGTTCTCCAATACATCGGATAACTCTTCTTCACTATCAACAATAATTCCATCTTTTAATCTTTCCTGATCTACCTCTTTTAATAATGAAATAGGATAGTCATTAAAAACCTTATCTAAATACTTTTCTCCTTTTTCATCGATTCTATATATAGCTATTTTCCCATCAGCTTGGCCTATAATATAATGATTAGGGCATAAATGATTCCGTTCTTCCCGTAACACTATTTCTCTTGGTGAAAAAGAAATAATTTTTATATTAGGATAGTTCTCCTTCATATACTTTCGATATTGTTTCTCTGTCATATTTATTGTTTCTTCCTTGGCATTTTCCAAATTGGTAATACTATGTTCACATTTTTTTTATAATATGTTTTCTTCTCCACAAAAGTGTTGGGAGATACCCTATCCTCTTCCCTTATTATTTCTAAATCTAACTGTTCCTCAGAAGTATCTTTCTCCACATCATCCACTACGAGTATAGGTTTTTTTATTTGTTCTATTGGCTGTTAATTTATAACCATATAAAAAGCTTGCAAAAAAACAGTACGCCACAAAAAAAGAAATATTAAAATAATATTGTGTTTTTCATAAATATCCCTCCAGTACTATCTAGAGGAATATTTTCCCATTTTAAAATTATTTATACATTATAATACTATTTTGTAATATCTCCTACTTTAAATCCAGCTTTATCTATCTTATCTATAAGGCTATCTACATCTTCTGTATCTACTCGCAATATCACTCTATAAACATCTAATACCTTTGCATCCATTACAGCAAAATTTAATATATTTACATTTGCCTTTCTAATTACTTCTGTTAATTTCGCTAACTGTCCAGGAATATCAAACATGTGAACTACAATCCTTGTACCTTTATCAAAGCCAAATATCTCGGAGAATGCATTAAAAATAGCAAAATGGGTTAAAATTCCAACAAAATTTTCATCACTATCGAATACAGGTAAAAAAAGGTGTTCTCAACTCTTTTAAAAGATATGAGGCATTTTCTATTAGTTCATTTTCTTTTATAGATTTATACCTATCATTATATAATTCTTCTACCTTGGTGTTGGATAAAAGTCCTCTTTATCCGTGTAATTACCGTCAAAATATGCTCTATAAATCGCTTCTTTCATTATTATTCCTTTAAATTCATCACCATCAAGAACTGGAAGAGATAGAAAATCTCCCTTGTTTATTTTGTTTAAAGCACTACTTATATTTTCCTTTAATTCAACAGTTGTTAACTTATCCTTTGGTAACATATGATTTTTACATACATTATTCTCCCTCCATTTTATATAAATTTTATTTATACCGGTTCAAAACCCTATCGTTAATCCCGTACCAACTAGCATCTTTAAACAATTTAATGTTGCTCTTTATTATTATATTGACTATAGTATTATAAATACTACTTAACTCTTTCATAGATAATAAAGAACCTTCTTCCCTTATATTTAACTTGTCTGAATCGTATTCTATTTTTAGTTGTTTATCAATATAGTAATTTAAATTATATATCTTTCCTTTTATAATTTTATCACAATAAACATTAATTAAATCATGTAAATAAGCTGTTTCTTTCTCATGATTGTCGATTTCTATGAAAAAAATCCTCTTTAAATTTTATAATCTCTTTAAAAGATATACTATGGTGAAACAAAAAAAATTTTTATCATATATGTAATCAATGGAATAATGTTTGATAGTCTCATCCTCTAATCTATTTACCCATTTATTATTATAATAACCATATTTATAACCCTCTAGATATATTATTAATTCAAGTCTTGCCACATCCTCATGGAGTAATAGGGCAATATTATTGGAAATCAATTGCCTATCCTTTCTATGAGCCAATTTTCTTATGACCCTTTTTCTTATTTCATTTGCACTTATGTATTTAGGGCATATGTTTTTAATATTTGCTTCCAAATCATATAGGTTTAGGAGGATATGTATAGAGTTTATATCTTTATTATATAAAAAAATTATATTTTAGACCCTCGCACATCTCCCAAAGATCTATTTTTGCTAAAACCAAGTTTATCCCTCCCTTAGCAATTGTTTCCAATTTTAAAAGGTTTAAACCATGTTAAATATACTTTTTTTTGTTTTACATCATAATATATTATACTACAATAATTTCAGTTGTTGTGAATATTGTCTCATATAATGTCGATATAACAACATATTAGTACTAAAGTATTGTCTAATAAAGCAATAATAATAGCATTGGAATACACCAATGCTATATATCTCCCATTTACCTGGCTTGTTTAGTTAATACATTTAATATATTGTCATAGCTAAGACCTTTTGTCAACACATAGGTGCCTACTCTTATTTTCTTTTCTACGCCTTTTTGTATTGCATAATTATGAAATTTCTCCTCATTATCTATTATGCCTAAATCGTATAGTTTTTGGGATACTTTTTTTAAAGAATCTCCCTGTTCAACAATCAAGATTTATCTTTTTCTGTTCCTGCTCCTTTTCATTCTTCTTTGTTGAACTATTGATATTCTCCTTAATAAAAACCATACCTAAATCAGAAGCTATTTCTATAATCTCCTCTTCTGAGTAATCTCTATACTCAATAACAGGATTTAAAATATACAATGTACTTGTTAGTAAAATTCCTATCCCTATTCCTAAAATAAAATATGGAAATCTAGTTTTACTAAACATGTTTTTGCTCCTTTACTTTTGATATTATTGTACCTTATTTCTCTTCTAAAGTAAAAAAAATATTATTTTTTTCGCATTCTTTAATTATCTCCTCTGTCCATACGGAAGCTTGTACCTGCCCTATATGTTCTTTTTCTAAAAAAAACATACAAATTCTAGACTGCCCTATTCCTCCTCCAATAGTCTGAGGTAATTTATCATCTAAAAGCATTTTATGGTAAGGCAACACCATATCCTTTTGTCTTCCTGCTATTTTCATCTGCCTTTTTAAGCTGCTTTTATCGACCCTAATCCCCCCCATACTAGATAATTCTATCACATCCTCCAATACAGGATTCCAAAACAATATATCCCCCCCATTTAATTTCCAATCATCATAATCTGGAGCCCTATTGTCATGGGGAATACCTGAATTTAAACTATCCCCCCCAATTTTCATCAAGAAAACTGCTTTATGCTCCTTGGCTATAAGCTTTTCTCTTTCCTCTGGACTAGAATAAGGATAGGTATCTTCTAGTTCTTGAGTCGTAATAAATGTAATCTCATCTGGCAATTTGTTTTTTTTAAAAAAAGGATAAGCATCATTAAGCATTTTTTTCAGTTTTCTTAAATACATCAAATATAATTCTTACAGTATGTTTGAGATATTCTTCATTTCTATCTTCTTTAGATATAACTTTTCCCAATCCCATTGATCTACGTAGATAGAATGGATAGGGCTTAACTCCTCATCCGGTCTAATTGCATCCATATCCGTATAAATTCCCTCTCCAATTTTAAAATCATATCTTTTTAGTGCCATTCTTTTCCATTTTGCTAAGGATTGAACTATCTCTAACCGTTGATTATATCTCCTCATATTAAAACTTACTGGTTTTTCAATGCCGGTTAAATTATCATTTAACCCAGTATCTGCTTTTACAAATAAAGGAGCAGATACCCTTATTAAATTCAATTTATTGGACAATTCTTTTTCAAAAAAAATCCTTTACTAATTTAATTGCAATTTGAGTTTCTCTAATATCTAACTTACTCATCAAATCCCTCCTAAAATATTAAAAACCCTTCATCCCAAAGGACGAAGGGTATTCTTCGCGGTACCACCTTTATTAGCAAGGAGCTCACTCTATACCAGTACAGATATAATACTGGATAGGTTTTAACGGGCTATAACCGTCTAATTCTACTCTCTTTAAATCTAAAGATTTCGATTAGAAGCTCTGGGATGTTCTTCGTCTATAATTTCGCATCGAGATTCCACCGTTTCTCGACTCTCTATGGCTTCCTTATAGATTACTCTTCCCATCATAGCTATTAGATTGAACTTGTTAAATAAGAATTATAGTATATAATAGATAAATTGTCAACATAAAATTGTCAATTTAATCGTCTTCATCTATCAAGGACTTGAACAGATTATCAATGTGTTTTTTTTCTTTCTAGGGTTTCCTCAACTTTAATAATAAATTTATTGTCCTTATACTCTACAACATCCCCCCCCTCCTTAACTTCCTCAGGAAATAGTTCTCTATCAAAGCTTAAAATACCATCCTTTAACTCTAATATAACTCTATCTCCTTCAAACCTATCCACTATACCCTTCACCTATTTCCCCCCCCTATTTCACACATTTTCATGAGGTCTATAGCCCTTATCTATGGCCTCATCAATGGATTTAAAGATTATTTGATTCTCCTTATTGGGTAAAGATTTACAATCTTTCTTATGGAATACCTTAGTATTCTTATTTCCTATGTATAATTGCTCCTTTATAGCTATAAAATTTTTATTTTTTTCTATGTTCAAATCTATTCCATTAGATTTAAATATTATATCCCCCCCTAGTTCATCTGTTCTTAAAATTTCTGTATCAATATGTTTCATTCTGTCTAAAACTTCTCTATGAGGATGGCCATAGGAATTATCTGCTCCTACACTTATAATCGCATAATCTGGCTTTACTGCTTCTAAAAATCAATAGTTGATGAAGTATTACTACCATGATGGCCTAACTTTAAAACATCCGCCTTTAAATTAAAATCTTCCTTTAGCATATCCTTTTCCGAATCTTTTTCTGCATCTCCAGTTAATATAAATGAAATATTTTTATATTTAATCTTTGTGACTATTGAGAAGTCATTTGTTCTCTCATAATCATCTCTATTAGGAGCCAATATTAAAAATTTAATATCAGCTTTATCTATAATTGCATCGCCTCCTTTGGCTATGCTTATCTTAAGATCCTTTGCCTTTAACTCTTTCAATAACTCTTCAAATATTAGTGTATTAGCAGTTCTATTAGGCATATATACCTTGCCTATTTCAAAATTCCTAATAACTTCAGGTAATCCCCAATGTGATCTTCATGGGGGGATGGGTAGCTATTAAATAGTCTATAAAATATATATTTAACTCTTTAAGATATTTTACCACTTTTTCGCCACTATTCCTAGTACCTCCATCTATTAAAGCAGTCTCCCCCCATTGGGAAATTGTATAAAGATACTATCCCCCCCTTGACCCACATCCAAAAAAAATGTACTATCAGCTGCCCAGAATATTCTTTATCACTATTAATAGTTTCCAACCCACAGCCTGCTAGTATGATCATTATAGTTAATACTAGAATTAAATAATATCTAATAGTTCTTCTTTTCATAATTACCTCCATATATATTATCAACTTTAGATCTTTTATGAAAAATCCTTCCTATCCAATAGATAAGAAGGATTAAAATTCAAATATAAAATCTCTGTAACTATTTTCCGTATATACCTTTACTATATCAATAACAAAATAAGAAATCTTAAGGCTTAAAGATAGTGCAAAGTCTAAATCATTTTCAAAACTAGTCTTTTTAGAATACTCATCTATCACATCTTCAATATAATTTTTAATTAATAGTTTAAGTCTAATTGTCTTATCTTGAAAATGTCTATATCCTCCACACTTATAATATTCTTTTTAAATTCGTGATATATAGAATATTCGTTTAGTTTAGATTCATAGTTCATATGCTTAATCATACTATTGGGAAAAGTCCATCTTTCCGCATGGGGGGGAAGACAAACAAAATCACTTAGATAATGGGATATTATACCTATTTTTTTTACTTATTATCTTATTCTTAATAGGATCTATATCTGAACTCAGTTCTAAAAATCTACTTATATATATAAGTTTTACTATCTCTCCAACAACATAATTCAAACTCTCTCTTTTATAATGCCTTTTAACCTTATATTGGGGTAATATATCTGGTGCTATAGCACCCCCCATAAAAGTGCTTCTTTATTTAATTCTACATCATAAACATTATAAATATTCTCATGGATATTGCTTGCAATAATTTTATGAGTTTCGCTAAAAATTTTAAACACATCCTTTGTACTAAATTGTAGTATTATATTAATTAATCTTATATGATACTACAACAAATAGAATAAAAAGTCAATATAATAATAATTCGTGTTATTGAAATTCCTTCCTATTTATCATTCTTTATAGTTTTATATAACAATTTTTCATATATTTCATAATCTTTATGATTAAAAAGTACAAAATAGATATCTTCTATATAATTTTCCTCATCTATAAAATCCATTACAGCTTTAAGAGCAATTTTACTAGCTTCTTCTTTAGGGTAGCCATATGCACCAGTTGAAATAGATGGAAAAGCTATAGTTTTTAATTTATACTCTTTTGCTAATTTCATAGAATTATAGTATGCATTATAAAGTAATTTGTCTTCTCCCTTTGTACCATCTTTATAAATTGGACCTACTGTATGAATTACATATCTACTAGGCATATTTCCTGCAGTAGTAATTCTAGCTTCACCGGTAGGGCATCCTCCTATCTTCTTACACTGTTCTAAGATAGTAGGTCCTCCTGCCCTATGTATCGCTCCATCTACACCACCACCTCCTAATAGAGTATTATTGGCAGCATTAACTATAGCATCAACTTTCATTTCCGTAATATCTCCTTCAATTACATGTAATTTTGACTTACCATATTTATACATCAATATCCACTCCTTTTCTACTTTTATTTACCCTTATTAATCTACGCTTAACAATGATATAATTATATATATTATATCATTAGTTGATAAATTTTGGAGGTGTTGTTTTGAAGTATACTAATATTGTTGAAGGCACTTTTATCGATAGACCTAATCGTTTCATTGCAAATGTATTAATAAATGACAAATTAGAAAAAGTTCATGTGAAAAACACGGGAAGGTGCAAGGAAATACTAAAAAAAAGGTACTAAAGTATATTTAGAAAAATCTAATAATCCCAATCGAAAAACAAAATATTCCTTAATATCAGCCTATAAAGGAGATTTATTGATCAATATTGATTCTCAAGTACCAAATGATGTGGTACACTCTAGTATTCTTACTAATAAAATACCCGAATTAGCAGATATAGATTTATTAAAGAGAGAAGTTAATTATAAAAAATTCACGATTTGATTTTTATTTTGAAAAAGATAATATGAAAGGCTTTATTGAAGTTAAAGGAGTAACTTTAGAAATCGATGGAATATCCCTTTTCCCTGACGCACCTACTAAAAGGGGGGGAACAAAACATATACATGAAATAATATCATCAGTGAAGGAAGGGTATAACAGCTATATATTTTTCTTAATTCAAATGCCTAATATA
>JMBX01000093.1_pt1 | contig 23270 bp, 30 predicted proteins | sample 616521 | NCBI WGS metagenome assembly JMBX01 (sample SAMN02727906, study PRJNA239997) | anaerobic digester metagenome | biome: anaerobic digester; isolation source: mesophilic anaerobic digester inoculated with municipal waste water sludge... | place: Germany: Bielefeld University, CeBiTec ...
AAAGGTCTGTTATACTTATTATTACCTACTTGGAAAGATCCTGAAAATAATTTAGTATTTTAGGAGGTAACGCATGCCCCCCCAAAGGGATGGGTTGAGATAAATGATTTGTATTGTAAGGCTTGTGAAACGTGTATCGCTGATTGCCCGCAAAAGGTCTTAGCACTCGACATGAGCCGCCTGAGCATTAAAGGCTATCATCCAGCTATATGGCTCACCCGGAAAAGTGTATCGCTTGTGGTATTTGTGCCACTGTCTGTCCAGACGCAGCGATAACTGTCTATCGTGCACACCGCCCGGATATGAAGAGAAAGGAACAGAATAATCATGGCAAAAGAAATGATTAAAGGGAATGTGGCGGTTGCTGAAGCCGCGGTAAGAGCTGGACTGGTTTCTTACTTTGGCTATCCTATCACCCCCCCAAACTGAACTTTTAGAGTATCTTTCCGCGCGAATGCCCGAACTTGGTCGCGCTTTTGTGCAAGCTGAAAGCGAACTTGGCGCAATCAATATGGTTTATGGCGCGGCTTGTACCGGACTGCGCACCATGAGTTCAAGTTCAAGTCCTGGTGTTAGCCTGATGTGCGAAGGTATTTCATATATTTATGGTACAGAGGTTCCCGCTGTATTGGTTGACGTCATGCGCGGTGGCCCTGGCTTGGGAAATATTTCACCCAGCCAAGCCGATTACACGCAAGTTGTGCATGGTGGCGGTCATGGTGAGTATCATCTCATCGTTTTGGCACCCGCTTCAGTACAGGAAGCGATTGACCTAACCGGCGAGGCATTTGATTTAGCAGAGAAATATCGCACCGTGGTTGTCATTTTGATGGATGGTTTCCTGGGCCAGATGATGGAGCCTGCAGTGCTGCCACCCTTCAAACCAGTCAATATGGAATCGCCAGATTATGCGGTCGCTCCCAAAGAAGGACGCGAGAAGCGCTTCCTGACGTCCATCAATATTGATGCACCCACGCAAGAACGGCTGAACATTCGCCAGATGAGCAAATGGGAGGAAATTACCCGCAATGAAGTCCGCTACCAAGGCTATTACCTGGATGACGCGGAGTACGTTGTGGTTGGTTTTGGTACTTGTGGACGTATCGCGCTAACTGCTGTGCGTGAGGCCCGTGAAAAGGCATCAAGATTGGTTTGTTGCGCCCAGTAAGCCTTTCGCCTTACCCGACAGAAGTGCTTGATAAACTGGCTGAACGCGCCAAAGGCTTTTTGGTTGTCGAAATGAACAATGGCCAAATGTTAGATGATGTTGTCTCGATTGTTGCCAGACGTGCGCCCGTGCATTTTTATGGCCGTATGGGTGGTATGGTGCCTTATCCCGATGAGATTAGCCAAGCTATTGATGAAATGGTTAACAGCGACGCTGGACCCGAGTTGGATGGCCGTGCCAAATGGCTTAAACACATGCGTGAAACAATAGGACAAGGAGCATAAGATGACTGATACTGATGTAAAAGTTGTTTATCAACGCCCGATAGGTCTAACCGACGTTACAACACACTATTGCCCTGGTTGTACTCATGGCGTGGCACATCGCTTAATCGCTGAAGTGCTTGAAGAAATGGGCGAATTACGCAACACAATTGGTGTGGCACCGGTTGGGTGTGCGGTGTTTGCCTACAATTATTTTGATTTTGATTTTGTAGAAGCTGCACATGGCCGTGCACCTGCGATGGCAACTGGCATCAAGCGTACTCTGCCCGATCGCTTGGTTTTCACCTATCAAGGTGACGGTGACCTGGCTTCAATGGGTATGGGCGAAACCGTGGCAGCTGCCGCACGTGGTGAACAGATTACAATCTTCTTCATCAACAATACCAACTACGGTATGACTGGTGGTCAGATGGCACCCACGACACTGCCCGGACAAAGACAAGCTCATCACCTTTAGGCCGTGATGTGGAAACTCAGGGTTATCCTATCCGTACCGCTGAGATGTTGGCAACACTTGATGGTGCCAGCTATGTCGTGCGTCGTAGTTTGCACGATGCCCGCAGCATTCGCAATGCTAAAAGAGCCATCCGAACAGCCTTTGAAATTCAAAAAGCTGGATTAGGGTTCTCGATGGTCGAATTTCTTTCTATTTGCCCGACAAACTGGGGGTTTGAACGCGCCAAAATCGCGCGAATGGCTCAAAGATCATATGTTGCCTTATTACCCAGTGGGCGATTTCAAGGTTTCAGAAGAAGCCGAACGCGTTATGAAGGAGGTCAGGTAAGATGCAATATGAAGTAATCATTGCTGGATTTGGTGGTCAGGGTACATTATATGCTGGACAAGTATTGGCATACGGTGGCATGGACGAAGGCAGACATGTAACCTGGTTGCCCTCTTACGGACCCGAAATGCGTGGTGGTACAGCAAACTGCACCGTTGTAATTTCAGATGATGAAATTGGCTCGCCAACTTCACTTCATCCAACAGCTGTTATCGCCATGAACTTACCTTCATTGGATAAATACGAACCTATGGTCAAAAGCGGTGGTTGGTTAATTGTCAATGAAGACCTTGTAAACAGAGTCCCTGCCCGTGCAGACATCAATATCGTGATGGTGCCTGCCAATACCATCGCGCGCGAAATTGGTAACGAACGCGCGGCGAATATGGTGCTTTTAGGCGCGCTTGAAGCGAACCTGCAGATATTGCCTGAAGGCGCGATTGAGAAATCGCTGGAAGTCAATACTGGCGGAAAACTCAAAAAAATTTGTTCCCTTAAACATTGAAGCAATGCGCCGTGGCGCAGAGTATAAACTTTAGCGGAAGTTTTGTTTAGAAAACGCCGTGGAGGTCATCCACGGCGTTTTTTTTACTCTATGAAAATCGTAAATAGTCCTTTTGGGTTAATGCAAAATTGGCATGTTTCGGGGGGGAAATAAGCCCAAGGTATTATTGAAAGTGGGGGGGATGATGAGGCTATACTCTTGGCATAAACTACAAAAAGGAGTTAACTCAAATGAAAAAAATTCTTCTCTTTCCTCTTAGCAATTGCACTCGTACTGGTTATTTTGCCAGTTTCCGGTGTGCATGCTCAACTACCAGCTGCATATGAATCTGGTATCCAAATCCAAAACTTGGCTGCTGAAGAAGGTGACATTACCTTGACTTTCTTCAACCTTCAAGGTTTCGTTGTTGGTATAGCTACTGAAAAATCGATCCAAACGGTTCATTGAACTTCTACCGTGGCACAATGCCCATTACCCCTGGATTTGATGGTAGTGTTGTTGTGGCTTCAAACGTTCCTACTGCTGGTATTTCAAACTTGGTTGGACTTCAAGCCGGTAATAAACCCATTACCTACGGCGCGTTTAGTGCTTTCAGCGAAGGTTCACCAACTGTTTTCCTGCCAACTTTGATGAAAAATAACTACGGTTATGACACTTTCTTCTACGTCCAAAATCTTGGCGAAGCTGATGCTACTGTTAACATTGCCTATAGCGATGGTCTTAATATACAACTGACCGGCATTAAACCAGGTGCAGCCAAAGCAGTGCGACAAACAGATGAAGCTCACGCCGGCAAAGTCTTTTCTGCAACTTTGACTGCAGACCAAGATATCGCTGTGACCGTTGCTCAAACTGGCCCAACCCTCTTGACCTACAATGGTTTTGGCGCTGGTACTGTTTATCCCATTATGCCCCCCCTCTTCCAAGCTAACAACTATGGTTACGTTACCGGTATTCAAATCCAAAATGCTGGTGGTATGACAACCGAAGTTACGGTTGAATATACACCTGTTGTTGGAACTGCTTGTACGGAAACCCAGTCTATTCCCGCCGGCGAGTCTCGCACCTTCGGTCTCGCTGCTTTCCAGGGCACGGCTGCTGGTTCAACTTGTAAGAAAGAACAGTTTGTTGGCTCTGCCGCTGTGAAGACAAACTCACAATCACAACCTCTCGTGGCTGTTGTTAACCAACTCAATAGCGGAGAATCTAAGGGTGGTTCCTACAACGCTTTTGATCCTGCCGCTGGCAAGGGCAAATTACTCTTCCCCTTGATTATGGACCGCAACTGGGGGGGTTACTTCACTGGCTGGAGCATTGTCAACGTTGGTGGTGCTGATATCCCCGCTGGTGGTGTTAAATGTCAAATTTTGGAAATGGCGTGCTTGTAAAGACATTTGACAGCCCTGCAATTCCTGTTAATGGCGCTTGGACGATGGACCATAACAAGAAAATTGCTGATGGATTTGTTGGTAGCGCAGTTTGTACTACCACTGGAACTGTAATTGGTGTTCTCAACCAACTTGGCCCACTCCCCCCCGGTATTGATGTCTTGCTTGTTTCAGAAGCAATCCTTGTTGACTAAGAACTAAACCAAATAATTCTAAAGAGGCTGTCTAAAGAGGACAGCCTCTTTTACTTTATCCCTTTTTTTAACAGAATTGTTTTATTGTAAGACTCCAAGATAAATTTATTCTTTAAGCCTGACTGTTATTGTCTGATACACTGCTAAAGACGAATTTGAAACCCAAGTCTATCTTGCGAGAAGACCAGTACTTTTACTCAATGAATTCGAGAATATAGATAGGCTCTTTTATATCACTGCAGTAATGTCGATGACAATAGCTCAGGAAAAACAACAAGTTTTGATATGTATATTGTTATGAACTTTGACTTTCATGAAAATGGACTATAGATTATAATAACGATCATGAAGAATAAAAAAATATCTACAACTTTTACTCATTTTTGTTTTGATTGTTCTGACGTTGCTTAGTGCTTGTAATAAAACCTCACCAGATGAGAATGGTAGCGATTTTGAAAATGAACCGACTGAAGAGATCGTTTCATCCTTTGAGATACCGACGCCAAGTGCTGAGTTTGCTGTCGTGCATGGTCGGATAATCGAAGAAGAGACTAACAAACCACCACAGTATAGTGTTTTTCTGGCGTCAAACATTACCGCAGATCAACCGGAGTTGCCTGTCTATTTTTCATTCTCACATAATTCGAGTCCTCGAGCTAAGGTTGATGAGAACGGTTTCTTTTACATTGAAAACGTTCCAGAAGGACAGTATGTCATTTTGCTTTTTGTGCCGGGCGGGAATCCAATATTCATTGATAATGGCAAGACCGATGACACAATGGATTATCTGTGGGTGAATGCTGTGGCAAACGAAACGCTGGATATGGGAACGATTGTTGTTCCCTAATCCTATAGCAGGACATTGGTTTTGAGGTGAAAGCGCCAGTTGTTATCGCGGTGACGGTTAATTGGAACCGTTCCGGGGGGGATACTATCGCTTGCCTGCAGTCTCTAAAAAGCAAACACTTGTTTTAAATCAAATTATCGTTGTAGAAAATGGCTCTGACGAAGAGCCATCTTTTATTTCTCAGAACCCATACAACGATATTGAGATAATCGATACCGGAGCTAATTTAGGCTTTGGGGTCGGGGGGGGCAAATGTGGGTATTCGACGCGCGCTGGAATTAGGCGCGGATTATGTTTTGGTCATCAATAACGATACGGTGGCGGACGCCCATTTTTTTAGAAGCACTCATAGCAGGAAGTCAAAAAGCCAGTTTTGAAATCTCAGCACCGTTGATTTATTACTATGCAGAACCTGATGAAGTGTGGTCAGCAGGGGGGGCGATATCTGCAAACTAATTGGCTTGCCGCTTGATGCGCATCATCGCAAAAACCCACCTGCAGAACTTGTCAAAAGGACTTTTTTTTGACGGGTTGTTGCCTTTTGTTTAGCCGGCACGCTTTGGAAAGCCTGGGTCTTTTTGATGAGGCTTATTTCATGTATTATGAAGACCTGGATCTCATGGCGCGCGCACTGAGGGCGAAACTTGTGTGGGTGTCGTGCCCAGCGCGAAATTATTGCACAAGGAAGCCCAAAGCAGTGGGGCTATTTGAACCCGAATGAACGCTATTGGTCGGCACGCTCATTGATGCGCTATAGCAAACGCGCCACAAGATGGTGGAACGCTATCCCACTTTGGGCGCATAGGCTAATAAGCATGGGCTTGTGGACTTTACGTTTGCTTCTAAAAAGAAAACCCGAAGCCTTAAAAGCCTATTGGCAAGGCATTCGGGATGGTTTGCGCACTAAGCAGGCAGACCAGCCTGTAAGCAAATAATCAGGTTTATTTATCTCGTTGTTAATCCAGTTTCCAAATGCTAACGCTGTCGTTTTGATAAAGCTGGGTAATACCTGGACAGGTAAGCAGGGTTTGGCTTTGAATGCCGGCGACATTTTCCTGGTTATTAGGACGAACACCATTGCGCACGTAGATATAGTTTAGGTCAGCGTCAGCCAGCAAACTATAGAAAGATTCATCACATTCTGTGATTTGTGAAGCGCGTGTGCCCCCCCACGATTGCCACAGTATGACGTCTTCAGCTTCCATTCCGTAGGGGTAGAAAGTTGTTGGCGCGACACTAAATCGCCCCCCCGTATAAGGTAACAACCAACCACCGCCATCAACACTGCGCGAAACGCCATAGCCCCCCAGTAAACCGTGTTTACATAAAAACGGGCGTCTTCGGGCAGATTTTCATTTATCCAGTTCATAGCTTCCACGTCATCTTGTATGGCGATGACAGTGGAACTATTGATGGCCTTTTTATTCTGACCTATGCCCCCAGAAGAACATGGTGAGTGTGACGACTACAAGAAAAATGTTGGCAAACTTTTCATGCGAAGTTCGTTTTTGGATGGCTTCAGCGACCCAAAATACAATTAAAGCACTCAATATGGTAATCGGTATAAAAGTAATCAGAGCAAAATAGTCACCGCGGAAGCCCATAAATTCAATACCTGTGGGGGGGACGGTGAACAACATGATAATCAGCGACCAAAACGCTATTTTGCGATATTCCGACTTGCAAAATGCGACAACTAAGCCGATGAGTGCCAGCGCGATGAGCGTATACGCCGCGACTGGACCTAAAACATACGTAATGTATGACCAATCTTCTGGTTTGGGTAAAAAGTGGCCTCGGGTAGCGCTGATGCCAACCGAATAGCGGCCTTTGGAAAGTGCCAGAACATGCAAATACCATGGCAGACTGACCACAAGACCCGACAAAGCAGGAATGAGCAAGGATAAGAGTATTTCAAAATCCCACTGTTTTGCTTTTATGCTATCAATAATCCAGGCGAAGCCAAGAATCACCAGAAACAGTGCCAACATAAAGGCAATGAGATAGTGGCTTAAGAGCGCGCCGGTTGTGAGCAATCCAAGCGTTACCGTGTTCCCCATGTTTCTTTCACCTGAATAAATCTTATAAGCAAAAGCCATTGCCAAAGCCAAAAGGAAAGTACCCGTGAGTAAGGTGTAGCGTCCCCAGGTCAGGTAATAACCAGGCATTTTGGTAACAAAGGTGACGAAAATAGCCGCAATAAGTGCCGGACGCCAGTCTTTGGCGAGACTTTTGGTAAGGGCGTAAACGCCCAGCCCAATCAGCGCATTGAGCACTTGCCCAAAAATGAGCGTTGCCAGGGCGGGGGGGTTTGGCCGCTGATACTGGCAAAATAAGCAAGCACACTGTGAAACGAGAAGTGGTAATAGAAAGGACCGGTAGATAGGGTTCAAGGCTGGCTGGCAGTCCGCCTGCTTCAATGAACTTGCGAATGATGAGCACATGGTGTTGTGAGTCGACCCAGTTTGGCAGGACGAGCGACCGGGCTTGCCAAAGACGCCAATAGATGAATCCACCTAAAATGCCCGCCATGATGAGCCAATGCCACCAAACAAATTTTGGTTTGGTTTTGATGATGCCAAAAATAGCCAAGACCAGGCAAATTGCCAGGAAATCCCCCCCAGGATCCAACCATTGACACGCAAGCTAATATGATGAAATACCAAAGCACCAAGCGCAATCACGCTAAAGCTGATGCCCAAAATTTGTGCCAGACTTTGCGCGGGGTCGTCTTCATCATTGTGGAACCATGCCCAAAACGCCAGTCCGGGCAAAAGAACCGCGATATATGCGAGAATTGTTCGTAAAACTAAGAGGATTTCCATAATTTTATCCCTTCCAGGTCGGCTAAGGTATCGCAAAGTGCCGAAACTGTTTGATTGAACACCGGGTGCACAAAATCTGGCGCGATGTCAGCCAAAGGCACCAAAACGAAGGCGCGCTTGTGAAGTTCTTTGTGGGGAATGGTAAGCGAAGCACTTTCGATAATGTAATCAGCAAAAAAATAAAATGTCAATATCAATTAGACGCGGACCCCCCAGCGAAAGCTTTTCTTTCGCCCGAGATCTTTTTCAATGCGTTTTATCCGTTTAAGCAGAGCTTGTGATGAGAGAGAGGTTTTTATGTGTATAACTTGATTTAAAAAAGCTGGCTGGTCTTCAAAACCCCCCCAGGCATCGGTTTCATAAACAGGCGAAACAGCTTCTATTTGCGCGAAGCTTTCAATTGAATCGCGCGCTTGCGCCAGGTTTTCTTCACGGTCACCAAGGTTCGAACCGATGCCCAGAAAACGTCTTCCATTACGCGTCCTTGTAAATATCAATCAAATCAGCTAATAAACCAAAAGCGGTGGTTTTAGGGCTGGGGTCAGATTCTAAAATGCCTAATCCGGGCAGCACATCCAGTGAAAAACTTACAAATGATGATGTGCCTGCCACGCTGAAAAGTGGCGAATCTACACCAACCATTTCGGGTTTTACCTGGGCAATGAACTTGTCGTTTTCCCAGCCACCCCGGCAGACTAATTTCCAGCGTTTTCCCTGTAATTTAGCATCAGCAATCATTTGGCTGCTAATGCCACGGATGCCGGTACGGTCAACTTCCAAAGGCGTGATGGGGGGGTGGTTCATCAGCACGGTAGAAAGCGCGGCGACTTTGATGGCAGCGTCCCAACCGTCTATGTCGTTACTTGGATCGCTTTCGGCGATGCCGATTTCCTGGGCATGACGAACAGCGTCTTCGAGAGATGTGCCATCTTCCATCGCTTCGATAAGTAGATTGGTGCAGGAGTTGAGAATACCCACGAAACCTTCTATCTCAGCCCCCCCAGCCAAGGTGTGGCGGTGTAAGGAAAAGATAGGCGCGCCATCCATGACCGCGGATTCAAAGCGGAACTTGAGCCCTTTTGACTGAGCGAGTTCGTTTAACTTTCGGTAGGCGTAAACAACAGGTCCTTTATTGGCGGTGATACCATGCATGCCATACTCAAAACCTGTTCGCAGGTGATCTATGGCTGGTGTGCCCGCTTGCGGATTGACAGGCGTTGTCTCAATGAGAACATCCGCAGGACAAGTTTTGATGAAGTCGAAGGTATCGCCTTTAAAACTTTGAGTGCTGAGTACACCGAGATCCTGTTTGCTTTCAACCAGATGCAAAGCTTCATTAAGATCGATACCGTTGGCGTTGATGCACGCGCCATGGCGTGCGGTCTTGATGCCAGTTACTTTGGCGCGTATGCCATAGTTATTTTCTAAAGTGACTTGTTTTTGCATGAGCAGGCGCGCAAAGGCTCGCCCTACATTCCCAAAACCTATCATTAGCAAACGAATATCTTTCATCATCTCACCTCACAAAGTTTTCGTAATTATAGCCAAACATAGCTAAACTTGGGTAAGGATGTGGGGTTTAATGGTTTTGCGGTGCTAATGAGCCTTTGTAAGTGCTGAGTTAAGGGGGGGTGTTTTCGTAAATGAGAAATTAAAAAAACGATAAATTAGCAGGCGTCCAGAGAATCAACAATTTTGATGTTTTCTTCACCCAGGACTGCGCCCAGTTTTTTTGAGCAAGCTTGGGCAAATCTTGATGCCATCATTCGGGAAGAATAAAATCCCCCCCGTTTTGTTTTTCTTGCCAGTCAGGCAAAATGAAAATTGATCGTGCCCGGGAAAAGATTGCAAAATCCCATGAACATGACTAATATGACGCATGTCGCGCTCACGATCGCCAGTTTCCTGGATGGTAATCAGAAGCCGTTGGCAAGTCTCCGGAACAGAGTCAAGGTCGTCGTCAAAACACAGGCTATCAATATCAATAGAAATACTTGATGCCCCCGTTCTCTTGCGTTTCAGCGAATGTTTGGCTTGGCGTGTCTTCGCTGGTAAGGGCAATACCTGACGAATAAGTGCTTCTGCTTTCCCGCAGGCTGGATGTGCCTGAAATATTGTTAGCACTTGTTGTCGCGGACGCATGGCGGTAATCTGAGAAGGGCGATGACTCTAAATTATCAAAGGTTCCGAGTGGGTCGTCCAAGTCAAACTGCGTGTCACTCAGTTCTTCCGTCACGTTCCACATCATCTCATCGTCGAACGGGTCATCACGCTCATCGTCTTCGCTGTCCCATGGGACTTGTTCGTCGGATTGATCAGTTTCACTGCCATTGGGCGGGTATTTGTAGCGTGCCAGGGCGCGCATATCGGGCAGGTAACTTTCCAGGATTTTTCAAAATCCGTGCCTTGTTCAGCTGCAAAGCTTCGGAAATCGCGTCATCGACCTGAATGCGCGAGACGCTGTTGGCGATGACGGAGTCACCCCCCCTTTCCTGGTGCTGCATTTTACCTTCAACAACAAGAAGCGAGCCAACCTCGACCATATGACTGGTTTTAGCCCAGGTGGACGGGAAGAGCACAAGTTCAATCTCGCCAAAACTGTCTTCCAGGGTCACGAAAGCCATATCGTCGCCTTTTTTTGGTGACTAAACTGCGCATTCGCTTGACCATACCCCCCCACGGTGATGTTCGCGCCATCTTCGACGTCGGTAAATTGGTTTGAGTTGTGGGTTAATCGGTGGCTGATGTGGCGCATCAGCTTACTGAGGGGGTGGTCAGAAATGTAAAGCCCAAGCAGCTCGCGTTCCCATTCCAGTTCTTCGGTACTGTCCGATTTAACCTTCGTGGAGAGTTTAATTTGCCCGGGCGCGTCGGGGGGGCTAGCCCCAAAGAGGGCCATTTGCCCCATATCTACCGCTTTAAAGTGGCTGGCAGAGGCGTTTGAAATTTGTTCAAGGGAGCGCAACAATGCCACACGCGGTCCAAAACTATCTAAAGCGCCCACTTTGATAAGGCACTCAAGCGCGCGTTTGCCGACAACGCGCAAATCAACCCGACGGATAAAGTCATTGATATCATCAAAGGGGGCGTCCAGTACGACCCTTAATGATGGCTTCAACGGGTCCCTGACCAACGTTTTTGATTCCGCCAAGCCCAAAACGGATGGCGGGTTTTTCGCCTTCCTGGTCTTCAATAGTGAAGTCAAAATCGCTGGTGTTGACGTTGGGGGGGCAAGACTGCCATGCCCATTGACTGGCAATCGCTTACGTAGGCGGCACATTTGTCGTTGTCGTTTTTCCACGCCGAAAGCAAGGCGGTCATGTACTCAGCGGGGTAATGGTATTTAAGCCAGGCTGTTTTTACGGCGATGATGCCATAGTTTGACGCGTGGCTTTTGTTGAAGCCGTAATGCGCGAATGTTTCCCAGTGGGCAAAGATTTCTTCCGCGGTTTCATGCGAAATGCCGTTAGCTTTGGCACCATTTAAAAACTTCGTGTGATGTTTTTGACTTCCTTGACTTTTTTTCTTGGAAATAGCCGAACGGAAGTCGTCTGATTCGCCAGGCGAGTATCCTGCAAGCGATACGACGGCTTGCATGATTTGTTCCTGGTAAACGGTGTGCCCGTAGGTTTCAGCGAGAATAGTTTCGAGTTTGGGGTGCAGATATTTGACGGGTTTTTTTTACCGTGCATGTTGTCAATATAATCGGGAATGATGTCCATTGGGCCGGGGCGGTAAAGGGCAACCATGGCGATAACGTGATGAATGGTTTTAGGTTGCATTTCCATCAGATAGCGGGTCATGCCACTGCCTTCCAGTTGGAAGAGCCCCCCCGCGGTATTGCCTTCGCTGATGAATGTGTAAACATCAGGGTCGTCGATAGGGATTTTACTCAAATTCAAATCTGGGCCACCACGGGCTTTGATGTATTCGCAAGCTTTAGCCATGATGGTTAAGGTAACCAAGCCCAAAAAGTCAACTTTCAGCAAGCCAAGTTCGGTGATGCCGTCCATGTCGTACTGGGCGACAGTTTTGATGGGCAGATTCTCGTTCACGTTGGTCGGACGGTGCAGGGGGGGAACGTATTCGGTTAAGGGTTTGTCGCTGATGATGACACCCGCCGCGTGTGTGCCAACGTTGCGGATTGCACCTTCAATGGCACTGGCTGTGTCGAGCAGCTTTTCATCTCTTCGGAGCTGTTGTAAACTTCTTTCAGCTCGGATACTTTTTCCAGGGAATCTGCCAGGGGGGGGATGGCTTTGCCTGATAGGCTGAAGGTACCAGCTTTGCCACACGGTCCACGTCAGGCAATGGGATGTTCATCACACGACCCACGTCTCTCACCGCGCCGCGGGCGGCCATTGTGCCAAAAGTGATAATCTGAGCCACATGGCTGGCACCGTATTTTTGGTTGCAATATTCCATAACTTCAGCGCGACGGTCGTCCTGGTAGTCAAGGTCGATATCGGGCATGGTAACGCGGTCGGGGTTCAGAAAACGTTCAAAGAGAAGCTTGTGTGACAAGGGTTCAACAGACGTAATTTCGAGCGCGTAGGCAACCAGGGAACCGTTACCCGAGCCACGCACGTTATACCAAATTTTCTTTTCGCGGGAGTAGCGACACAAATCCCAGACGATTAAGAAGTAGGCGTCAAAACCCATTTGTTCAATCACGCCCAGTTCATAGTCAAGGCGGGCTTTCATCTCGGGTGAGTCAGCGCGGTCAGGTTCACGTCGTCTGAGCCCGTCTTCGCACAATTTACGCAGATAAGAGCTTGTGGTTTCGCCAGCGGGGGGGACCTCAAACTGGGGGGGCAGATGATAGCCCTTGCGACCAAGGTCAAGATGACATCGTTCCGCGATTTCGAGCGTGTTTTCGATTGCGTCGGGGGGGACTTGCGAAAAGAGCAATTTCATCTCTTCGGGACTACGCATATAGAACGAGTTATCCGACATATGCATGCGCACGGGGTCACTTAGCAGTTTGCCGGTTTGGATGCATAGCAGAATATCCTGAAGGGCGGCGTCTTCGGGGCGGATGTAGTGCACATCGTTGGTGGCAATCAGGCGCGTGTCCGTCTTGCGGGCAAGTTCCAACATCAGGCGGTTAACACGGTATTGGTCGGGGGATGTCATGGTCCTGGAGTTCGAGATAATAATTATCTCTGCCAAAGACTTCACGATACCAGGCGACAACGCGTTCAGCGCGGTGGTGGTCGTTGTCGAGCAGCGCGCGGGAAACTTCGCCAGACATACAGGCGGATGACGCAATCAGCCTTCGCTGTGTTCAGCCAGGGCGATTTTATCGATGCGCGGTGTGTAGTAATGCCCCCCCTCAAGCTGAGAAATGGAGGCAAGTTTTAGCAGGTTTTGGTAACCGGTTTTGTTTTTGGCAAGCAAGATCAGATGGTAGGAATGACGATCTTTTTGAGGGTCTTTGTCTTGCATTCGGCGTTGGGCAACGTAGGTTTCCAGACCGATAATGGGTTTGATGCCGGCATTTTTAGCTGCCTTGTAAAAGTCGAGCGTGCCGAACATGGTGCCATGGTCGGTAAGAGCCAAAGCCGGCATACCAAGTTCCTTGGCGCGCGCCACCAAATCGGCTGGTTTGCCGAATCCATCCAGGATGGAATATGAAGAATGGACGTGAAGGTGGACAAAGGACATAGTTTGTTTCTAAGGTGTTTCTGTTTGTTTTACGGCGCTTGAGAAACTTTAAAAAAAACCGAAAACCGTTTTAGCATTACACACATAAGTATAGCACAGCGTGTCTGCGATTCCTGGCTTGAAGCCTTAAAAGTCTTGATATTTTAAGGTTAAAGAAAGGTCTAGCGTTGTTTTCCTTTGCGCGTTTGTCGTTGATGATGTCCATGTGTTCAGCAGTGATGTAGCTGACATCGTTCTCTTTTGCCCAACTAACACAGCCCTTAAGAACGGTGTTGAGAAAGACTCTGGGCACGTTGAGAAGCTTTTCAAGGGCTGCATCATCAAAACCGATATCCGGGTCGATGCGGTCGGCGGCATAGCGCACTGATTGAAGCGTACCTTTGCGCATAGGCAATATTTCGGGGGATGGGTCTGCTAATCTTGTATACCAAAGTTTTGGAGTCACGATAGCCATAATCGACTGGCACACGTGGAAAGTCTTTAGCTTTCACGCCGTTGACAATCCCCTGGTATTGCTTTTCTTTCATCAGGATCTTATCGACGCGCAGAATGAAATGGGCACCGAACTGACTCGTGATGCCATTGAAATTGCGATAGGGTGGCGGATATCCATCCAGTTGCCCGGGTTTGTCTTCAAAAGCGTTTTCTAAATCACTCATCCAGGTGCATTCAAAAACCTGAAAGCTTTGCGTGACGACTTTTGGAAAGACTTGTTCGGGGTGGGCTTCTGCCATCAGCCCGTCTTCAAGCGTGAACTGGCAGTTTTTCATTTTTTTTCTTCGGGTGTATCGCCTGGCCAGGATAACTTGACGGCTTCTTTGAACCATTTTTTTCTCATCAGTGATGAAATTGATCGAGCATTTACCACGTGCTAAAAGGTGTTGCGCGGTGTTTGAGTTGTTGCGGGCGCAAAGAAGCATGGCGTAATAGTCTTTTCCGGCAACATAATAGGGTTGAACAAGTGAGTAGGGTCCCAAACTGGTTTTCCCATCTTCAGTTAAGGTGCCGATGAGAACGGTTGGCATTGGGAAAAAGGCGGAAGTTTGATAAAAATTGTCAACAATTCGTAAATCCCTAAAGCTACTCAATTTAATTCTCCTTATGCAGAACATCCAGGCCTAAAAATTCCTGTTTTTCATTCGGATTGTAGCGAAAAGCGTCGCGCTGGCGGATGAGGTTTTCTTCCAGCAACTGGCGATTGGCGCGGGTAGCATCTGCCAGGAAGCCAAAAATAGTTAAAAGCAAACTGGCAACAATCATCGAGCCACCCAAGGTAACACTTTGAACAAATCGACCACCATCGCCCATGAGGTAATAAACCAAAAAACGGATAACAAGCGCCAGTCCGGGTAAACCAACCACAAGCCCGCTAATCAAAAAGCTTCGCAGGGGGGGCTGGTAAAGGAGATAAGAGCGGATAATAGCCCCCCCACCCTGACGCCAAATGAAATGTGCCATGCCTTTGTGCAAGCGTGATTCCCGGGTGGCAGGATTGGTATGAATGGGAACGCTGGTGATATTCAGGCGTGATTTGCCAGCCTGGATGAGTGTGTCAAGCGTGTAGGAATAAGGGTTGTAAACCTGCAAAGGCAACGCCGCGTAGCGCGAAAACGCGCGAAAACCACTGGCAGCATCAGGCACGGTTGTGCTGGAAATGCGTCGGACAAACGCGCTGCCAAGTCGTTCAAGCAGACGCTTGAAAGCCGAGAAATGAATGTTTTTATCCAGTTGCCGGTCGCCGATGACAAGGTCGTGGGTTTTGTTCAGAATCGGTTTGATAAGGTCGGGGGGGATATCTGTGCCGGGGGGGTACTGGTTATCGGCGTCGGTGTTGACGATGACATCCGCGCCCAGTGCCAGCGAGAACTGAATGCCGTCCATAAAGGCGCGTGAAAGACCACGGTTTTGACGGTGGCGCAGGACGTAATCGGCACCGTTCTCAAGAGCGATTTGGGCGGTGTTATCTGTTGAACCATCATCAATGACCACAACTTTGATATCGTCGACGCCTTCAATCTGGCGCGGAAGTTCTGCCAGGGCAATTGGCAAGGTTTTAGCTTCGTTGTAGGCTGGGATTTGAATGACAAGTCTGGTCATGGGCTTTCCTTTCTATTCCTGTGATGGCGATGTTGGGCCTAACGCGTTGTTTTGTGTACCTGCGGTAATGGTTTTGGCGCGCCTGTTTAGTTCGCGCCGTGTCAACATAACCCGTCGCTGGCAGGTCAGGCATTCGAGACCGATATCGGCACCGATACGGGTAACAACCCAGGTTGACCCACCGCAAGGGTGCTGTTTGCGCATGCGCACAAGATCTCCGATTTGAATATCGGCTAACATGGTGAGATTATATCACTGCGTGATACAATTTCAGGGAATTATTAAATAAGAGCCAGTAAACCTTAATCTGACAGAATGTTTGAGCCATGAAAGGTTTGTTTTTGGCAGGCTAAAAGTCATTGAATTGGAGTTATATGTTTGGACTTGATCTTCCGACACTGATTAACCGCGTTATTATTTTGGTGATTGCTTTCACTGTTCATGAGTACATGCATGCTTTTGTGGCTTATAAATTTGGCGACTGGACTGCGAAAAACGCAGGACGCTTGACCCTGAACCCCTTGGTGCACCTGGACCCGCTTGGTTCAATCATGCTTTTGTTCGCTGGTTTTGGCTGGGCAAAGCCGGTGCCAGTGAATCCTTATGTCATTCGTCAAAAACATCCGGCAGGTTTGATGCTGGTATCGCTGGCTGGACCCCTGAGTAACCTGGTTTTGGCAGCCGTGGGTGGTGGAATAATACGCTTGTTGGTCGTTGTCAGGTACACCTGGATGGCGCCAGAGTGGCTGGTAAATTTCCTACTTGAGTTTATCGTCATCAATATCATGCTTTTCCTGTTCAATATGATTCCCATTGCCCCACTGGACGGGGATAAAATTTTAGAATACACCTTGCCCGAAGCCTGGAAAAGTAAATTTGAAACAGTTCGTCAATATGGTTCGTATATTTTGTTTGGGATGATGATAATAGGTCGGTTTACGAAATTTGACGTTTTTGGTTTCCTGATGGATGAACCGATGAGCCATATTTTTGCCCTTCTGACAGGTTTTAGGGTCTGATGCGCTTTTACTGTTACATGGTGGAATGTGCTAATGGCGCGTTTTACACAGGTTGGTCGAACGACCCCGTTCGCCGTGAGAAAACGCATAATGCTGGCCGTGGCGCGAGATACACGCGCGTGAATGGGCCAGTCAGGCTGGTTTACGTAGAAGAAGTGGCAGATAAAGCGACGGCTTTGAAACGGGAACTGGAAATAAAAGCTAAGACATACCGCCAAAGGAAAGTTGATTAAGACCGAAAACAATATCCTGGTGCAAATTCTTGTGCAGAATTCTGATGATGTAGACGCAACAAAGATGAGCCTGAATTGCTTGATTGAGTTTGTATCGAAACAGTGTGTTTAATGAATGCGACGCGAGCTGACGATTAAGAGTACAACTCCCAACAAAACCAAAGCAAAAATCGCATAAGCCAGATAGCGCGAGTTGTTTGTGAACACACGTTCAATCAGTCCTTGACTGGTTTTGGGTACGACGGTGTTGGTGGGGGGGTGAGTTCAGGGGGGTTGGTTCAAAGGGCAGTGGCGTCTCTTCCGGCTCGGTGTCAGTGCTTTGAAGTTCAGAAAGCATCGGGCTGGGTTCTGGTGTGGGTGCTTCGACTTGCTTGATAATCAAAATGTCGCCGGGGGGGTTGATGATGCTGTCTACAGTGAGATTGTTCAATGCCAAAATGTCTTGCAGGTCAACACCGTAAAGTTCGGCAATGTGAAAAAGGAACTGCGCTTCAAGCACGGTGTGTTTGATGTATCCATCAGGTCCAGGTGTGGCGGTATATTTATAAAGTTCAACGGGCAGGGTCGCTGCGATAACGGGTGTGGAATTTCCTGTTCCTGTTGTTGTAGATTGCTGGCCTGAACGGAGTGCAGAACCTGAATCGCGGGCACATCAAAAGAAGCCCTGCCAGGCGCAAAGAAATTAAGGCACAATAAACTAACCCCCCCAAGCGCGAGTATTATAAGTAGTATTTTTTTGGCATAGTCAACTTGCGACTTCTTCTTCAAGACATATTATAGCTGAAAAATATGTTTAGCATTTTATTCAAGCATCCGCACAGAAAAATTGCGATATAATGGCAGCGAAAGTTATTTGCCATGCGAAAATATACGCTTTAGTTTTATCTGTCAGCCTGTTGGCTGGTTTGTTGGCTTGTGTGCCTGGTGAAGTTAGTCCACAGGAAAGCTTTGATCCTGTTGAAGTGACACTTCAAGCTTTGGATGCCACCGCGACTGCGCAGCATACGCAAGAACTGCCGAGCCCAGAGCCATCGCCCACACCAACAGAAATCATTCCTTCACCCACAACCCTGCCTACAGCGACGGAATCTCCCACGCCGAAGCCAACAACGATAGCGTTCCAGGGGTTTTTGGAGCAGTTCAGACTGTATCGGGCATGGTGGCTGGATGGCAAAACCTATTTTTACTTTCTGAACGCGGGCATTGATTTTACGATGTTTGCTACCGCGGATGATTTTGACCTGGTGTGTGAACAGGATCCCGCTAACTTAACGGGGATGATCTGTGTGGCTGAAAGCAAAATTGAAGAAGACGAGATGGATTTTGTTTTCTATCTTGACCAGGAGCATGAAGTTGCGGTGCATGAAGCCAGCTTCAACGCGCAACTGATGGATAACATCGTTTATCATCATCAGTTTGATTGCCCGGACCGCGGGAAAAACGTATCCTGCGAATCAGAATACAGGTTGTATGATGGGCGTTGTTATTACGCGCATACCTGTTATGACGCCTGTGGTTTGTATTATTCCAGAGATAACCTTCCAAAAGTCTACCGGGAGTTTCAGGGCTTTACTGGCCCCCCCTGTAATTAGCTGGGCGGTCTTGCGACTTGCAGATATCCCGACGGTGTTGATACAATGGTGGTCGGCACAGTCCGTGATACCTTGCTGTGTAAATGATTGAGGCTTTTTTTATGCTGAGAAAGAATTATTATAAACTTGCTTTACTGTTGCTATTCTTATCCCTGATCGCCTGTACGCCAAAAGTAGATTATGGCGCGACCTATACGGCTTTTTGGGAAAATTTACCGACCGAAACGCCTTTCCCAACCGATACAGCAACCCCAACGCCGACAAATACCAGCACCGCAACGCCAAGTCCAAGCGCTACGCCAACCCAAACTGACACACCCGTACCCACAGAAACACTCACACCCACATGGATGCCACACCCAGGCTATTACTGGCCAGAGGCAGAGTTCAGTCAGTTTGATGTCTGGTGGGGTGGCGACGCCTGGTGTCCTTCAAGAGGACAAAATGTGAGTTGCGAAACGGAATATCGTCAGTACGCTAACGGTTGCTTCGTGGGTATGACTTGTTTTGATGCCTGTGGCAAGTTTTATGGTGTGAATACCATAAAGTATGGCATCGGTGATTATATCTTTGTTGGGTCATGTCTTTCTGATTGAGATGAATCTTATGAAGTCAAAGTTTCTGCTTATTCTCATTTTACTGATGCTTGTTTCTGCCTGTACGCCAAAAGTGGATTATGGCGCAACCTATACGGCCTTTTGGACAGCATTGCCAAGCGATACACCCATTCCCAGTGATACACCAACCCGGGAACCTACGGCGACATTAACAATCACGCCAAGTCCAACTGACAGCATAACAGAAACACCAACTGAAACGCCAACCGAAACAGTTACACCGACGGTGGCACTAACTGCGCGCTTAATCTGGCCTCGCGCCAAATTTGGACCGGAACACGTTACCTGGCGCACAAGTTCATGCCCCCCCACGGAAGGAAACAGGCTTTCCTGCGAGTTCGAGTATCGTAAGGACGATTTTGGCTGTTATGTGGGCGGTACTTGTTATGATGATTGCGGTTGGTTTTACTCGATTAACACTATTCCGCCAGGCGTAACTGAATTTTCCAGTCCTTGTTGGTAGCTAAGCTATTAAAACAAAGAAGACCGGGCACAGCTAGTCCGGTCTTCTTTTCTTAAACCTTCATTTTTAATACTTGTAAATCCCACCACCGATAAACTCACGGGTGACGGAGTTTTCGGGCACGATGCTGTCGTCTTTCACAGCGTCAATTTCCTGGAACAGGGCATTGACCCGTGTGGCACGTTCCCAGGCGTCCACACGCAAGGGGGGGTCATTCTTTAGACTTTCAGCCCACTCGGCAAAGTTGGCACCCAGTTTGGCTTTGTAGAGGGGGGGAAGTTCATAGGGCATCCCTGAGTTCACAACAGTGTCGGCAGTTGTGCTGTAGGGGGGGATGATGTGTCTTAGTTCGCTGGAGCGCACATAATGCCAGTGGAGCAAGGTTTGCAGGGGGGGTCATAAGCCTAAAGCTGGCATCGCGCAACATTCGGCGCATAAGGCGAATATCCGTCCAGCGCGCATAATGCCCCTGGTTGTCTTTGAGTTGCAGCAGGGGGGGTTCGATGTAGAGTTTGAATTTGAGTGAATCGTCGATATCCGCGGTCATTTCGGGGTGCAGGCCATGCAGACTATCAATCAAAACGATTTCGTGTTCTTCAAGGTGCATGGGGGTGTGATCAGGGTGGCTTTTGCCAGTTTTGAAGTCGTAATAAGGGATGCGCACTTCTTTTCCAGCAAAGAGCTCAACCAGGTGCTGATTGATGAGTGCCAGGTTGAGGGCTTGGGGGGGTCTCAAAATCGTAATCGCCAAATTCATCTTTAGGATGCAATTCAAGGTCAAAGAAGTAGTGGTCGATGTTGAGTGTTTTCAGTTTGAAGCCCTGGCGCGCGAGATGTTCACCGATGATGGTCGTGGTGGTGGTTTTACCACTGGAACTGGGGGGGCCAACCACAAATACCATGCGAATTTCGTCCTGGCGTTGGAGAATGAGATTAGCCGCGTTTCAACATCTTCAAAATAAGCGGCTTCGGCAGCGGTGACGACTTCGTGGAATTTTCCGCTACGGATTTTTTTTCGTTGAGATGACGGGTTGTGTGGACTTCGTGAGACACAGCCCAGTCCAGCGATTGCCATAATTTGTGCCAGGGAATGTTACCGGAGGGCATACTGTCGCGGTCGGAACGCTTGGCACGCTGGCGGGCGCGTTCGTTGCGGTAAAGGATATAGGCTTTGGCAACGGTCGCGTAATTGTTTTCAATTAGTTTTTGTTCCACAAGGTCTTGCACTTTTTCAACGGTGGGGGGGATTTCGCCAGGCTGCAGTTGTTCTTCCAGCGCGATAACGACCTGACGCGAGACTTCGTCTGCTGCTTCGCGGTCGCGATTGCCAACGGCAACTGAAGCGCGATAAATGGCATTAGTGATGCGTTCTGGTGTGAACTTCACCTGACTACCGTCGCGTTTGATGATGTGGGTAATTTGACTCATGCTAAACTCCTTTTTGCGCGTTTCAGTACGGGTCGCATTCGTTTTAAGATATCTAATCTGCTAACAAGTTTGTATACTGGCAAGTATTGTCATTCTTATAATACGGTGTTGAACACCTTGCGAACGCCGTCGTACTGCAAATTGCTGACATTTATAAGCAATTTGGCTTCTTTACAAGTATACTAAAGCCGTTGCACTCGCGCAATTGTCGCGTATCTTGTAAAATAGAGTATCAAACTGAACTAACGAAGGAGGTTCTTATGGTAGATGATTTATTAAGAGAAGCCAAGTCGCGTATGCAAAGCGCTTTGGACGTTTTGGAAGAAGACCTTTTGGGCATCCGCACCGGGCGCGCGTCACCCGCTTTGGTTGAAAAATTGCAAATTGAGTATTATGGCAGCAATGTATCTCTCATTCAGTTAGCTACGATTAGCGTCCCTGAACCCCGTCAGCTGCTCATTCGCCCTTTTGATGGCTCTTCGCTGAAAATGATTGAGCGCGCTATTCAGGCATCAGATTTGGGCTTGACACCAAACAATGATGGCAAGGTGATTCGCCTGAACCTGCCCCCGCTTACTGAGGAACGTCGCCGAGATTTGGTGAAGCTGGTCAACAACCGTCTTGAAGAAGCGCGTGTGGCTGTGCGCAATGTGCGTCGCGATGTGTTGAAAGACTTGCGTGACTTCGAAAAAGAAAAATTGATTTCTGAAGATGAACTAAAACGCGCTGAAGAAGAATTCAATAAAGTAACCAACGAATATGTTGACGAAGTCAGCGTGATTGGCGAACGCAAAGAAAAAGAAATCATGGAGTTCTAGCCGATGGCAAAGATTGAGCCAGTTAAAGGCGTGCCAAGCCACGTCGGTATCATCATGGATGGAAATGGCCGTTGGGCAAAGGCGCGGGGGCTTGCCGCGTCTTTTAGGACATCGTGCTGGCACCAAGAACTTACGGCGGGTCATTCGCGCCGCGGCGGATGCCGGCGTGAAATATATCACCTTTTACGCTTTCTCAACCGAGAACTGGAAACGCCCAGCCGAAGAAGTGAATGGCCTGATGGATTTACTGGCTGAGTTTATCGATGATGAGGTGCGCGACCTGCACAAGGAAAACGCGCGCCTTTTGCACATCGGGCATCTGGATGGTTTAACGCCGCTTTTGAAAAAGAAAGTGGAAGACGCCATTGAGCTGACCAAAAATAACACGCGTATTACGGTTATTATCGCTTTTAATTATGGTGGACGTGACGAGATTGTGACTGCTGTGCGTCGTTTGATTGAAGCGGGTATCCGTCCAGATGAAGTGAGCGAAGAGCGCATAAGCAATGCCCTTTTTACCGCGGGTATTCCTGACCCTGATTTGATTATCCGCACGTCGGGAGAGAAGCGCACGAGTAATTTCCTGATTTGGCAGGCGGCTTATGCTGAGTGGTCTTTCCCCCCCGAAATTTACTGGCCCGACTTTGACGAAAAAGCCCTTTTGGCAGAGTTCGAAAATTATGCCAGTCGTGAACGCCGTTTTGGCAAGATAAGCGAACAACTCTAAGCCCTTTTATGTTTAAACAACGTCTGATTAGCTCGCTTATTTTTGTGCCCATTTCTTTGGCGGCTTTTTATTTTGGCAACTGGGCGCTTTTGCTGTTCATGGGCCTGGTTTTGGGGGGGCTGGGCGCGTATGAATATTCGCGCATTCTCAACCAGGCAGGTTTGCGGGTGAATCAAGTTTTGGTAGTCGGTGGCGTTTTGGCGTTGGTCGCTTTGCGCCACTTTTTTTGGTTTTCAATATGGGGGGGCGTTGAGTGTAAGCGTTTTGTTACTCGGGCTTGCCGGGCACGCGCTTTTTCAGTATGAGCGGGGGGGCAACGACCAAGCCTATCAGCAATTTGCTTTGGAATTGAGTGGCGTTTTGTATCTGGGATGGCTGGGCGCATATTCAATTTCCTTGCGTCAGTTGCCTAATGGTGCCTGGTTAGCTGTGGCAGCAGTTGCTTTGGTGATGTTGGTCGATTTAGGTGCCTATGTCGTAGGCTCTTTGCTTGGCAAGCATCATTTCGCGCCCCCCCGATTGAGTCCTTCAAAGACCTGGGAAGGCTGGCGGGTGGCTCGTGTTTGGCGCGGGCTGTGGCGCGCTGATTGGCTGGCTGGGGGGGCGCCTGTCTT
>JMBX01000094.1_pt1 | contig 23256 bp, 32 predicted proteins | sample 616521 | NCBI WGS metagenome assembly JMBX01 (sample SAMN02727906, study PRJNA239997) | anaerobic digester metagenome | biome: anaerobic digester; isolation source: mesophilic anaerobic digester inoculated with municipal waste water sludge... | place: Germany: Bielefeld University, CeBiTec ...
ATCGAAATATACGATGTCTCGCTATCCCAGGTACTAATATAATATCAATATAATTTATATTGGATGAAATTGACGTTTTTGAGGGGAATTCAACGTGAAGATAGATTTATAGAGTAATTTATGTGATAAATTTGTAGTTGTAATTTATATTTTTTTTGTAAATGGCCTTGGGTTTATAAAAAAAACATAGTTTTGTAAAAAAAGTTTTTATTATACAGGAATATAGTTTTCGACTAAGTAAGTGAAGTAAGATCTCATCACTATGTATGATGAAAGTAGAAAGGCTGAAAGCCGGCAGTTTATGAGAAAAATGAATTGAAACAACCTTTTAGGGTTACTTGTAAAATGGGTAAACAGATAGGACTCATTACTATTTAGAGCTTTAAATAATTGCTAATCAGTTAAATCAAATGTTTATGCGTAATATTTCAAAATTTTTATCAAGAAGAGGTTTTATCGCTAAGCTTTGTTTGTTTTCATCTTTTCCCCTCTTCAATGGGATTTGCACAGTCTATTCAATTCTCAAAAGATTCGATCCCTGTGGTTGACGGAGAAGTTGTTTTTTTTAGCTAAGTTTGAATACGAGTTAAATAAAAATGAGTTCTTTAGAAGAACATATTCTTATTTGAATGATAAGCTGGATCCGTATTCCGGTGCGTTTCTTATAAATAATGAAGATTCCACCATTTGTCTTATAACAGATTATCTCGAGATATCGTCTAATCCTATAGCTGTATTTGGCATGTATATAACCTATAACATGCACTTGACATATAATGAAGGAAATTGTACTATGGCTATCAGTAACATTTCTTATATGGAGAAGGGATATTTGAATCACAGGAGAAAAGTAAACGCAAACTGAACATGCCCAAATACTCTGGAAAAGATATTATGGTCGATAAAAACTACACCAGGTTAATGACGCAAAACGCTTCAGGAAAAATTACAGAAGCAACAGTTGAAAGAGTTAATGAAATTATAAAAAAATTTAGATTTATCTTTTATGAGAAAATAATTAAATATATAGTATTAATAAAAAAACTAACGAAAATGAAGAAAACTATTTTTATTCCTATTTTAATGCTGCTTTTTTTGGCCGGTTGCAATAAAAGTCAGACCAACTCTGCCGTTAATAAAAGTGCAGATAAGTCTGAAAACCCAGCCACACTTGTTGCAAAGAGGTATTTTTCAGGATTTGATGATGCACATGATACCTACAATGCGATATCAAAAGCAAGTGACGGAAAAATATACTATGTATTATCTTCTACCAGGCACGATGTGGGAGGACAATTCTATAGCTACGACCCACTGACTGATAAAACAGAATTTGTGGCAGATTTATCCGAAGCTTTAGGCGAAAAAAGAACAAAAATATATTGCACAGGGTAAAAGCCACGTAGAATTCTACGAGAAAGATAATAAATTGTATTTTGCTACTCACCTTGGATATTACCAGATGATTGACGGAGCAGAGAATGTACCAACAGTGGCTCCTGAAGGTTACCAATTATACCCCCGGAGGACACTTTCTTTATTATGACTTAAATACAAAAGAGATTAAGAGCCTGTCGCTGGCTCCCGAAGGTGAGGGTATAATTACCATGGTAATGGACAAGGAACGTGATCAGTTATATGGACTCACATGGCCGAAAGGATTGCTGATTCATCATGATATAAATCAGGAACCCTTCGTAATTTAGGGCCTGTGACTAAAGCCGGAGAAACGAAGTTGGGTACAGATGACTTCAGGGTAATATGTCGTTCGATGTTTGTGGATCCACGCGATGGAAATGTATATTATTCTACTGCAGAAGGGGGATATATATTACTACAACCCGTCTCTGGCTGCTCCGGAAAAACTTGAAGGTGTTGATCTGCGGATTGACTACTTTGGTTCCTATGATCCTAAAGATGCGGGCAGCATGGGCTACAACTGGAGAAAAATATATTGGTATGAACCGGAAAACAAAGCATATGGGGTACATGGTAATTCCGGCTACCTGTTCACTTTTGATCCGAAAGAAAAGAAAATTGAGGTAATAGATCGTATCACTTCCGAGCCGTCAAAGAAAAGTGGAATGTTTGACCAGTTCAGCTATGGATACCTTGGTTTCACGATAGATAAAAACGGAATAATCCATTACTTAACCGGAGCCCCCCCTATCTATGAAAACGGAAAAAGAGTTACAGGGCTTGATAAAATTAACATGGGAGCGGCAAAAGGACTGGAACATCTCCACCTTGTTACTTACGATATTACGAAAAAAAGAATATAAAGATATGGGACCGGTGTTTTATGAAGACGGAGCCTATCCCACTTATGTAAACTCTATTGCTATAGACGATGCCGGAAACGTATATACACTGGCACGTTTCATGCACGATGGAAAGAGATAGAGGATTTGATTAAAATTCAATTACCGTGACTTGAATAATCCGCAGTATTGAATTTCAGACTATAAGATTTATTGACACTTTTTGTGCAAAGTCTTAAGTGATTTGAAATTTTTCAGCCTGATTATGGATTGTGCAAAATACTCTTTGCACAATCCTTTTTGGGTTAATATATAATTAAAATTGTTACTCAAGCAAAATGCCCGGTCGGTGAAATATTTGTTTGATTGAAGATGTCAAAAAAAACACATTATAACCTTACTTTATCGATACGCTTACCGAAGAGGTAACATTATAATGTTCAATACAGAATGCCAAGCATTGTTTATTCTCACAGTAGTATTTTTAGGGAGAATTCCGGTGATATCTTTATTAACGGGATAAAGGTTCTGTTGATTAAATGGATCAGATAATTTGTTAGAATAATTAATGACTTTAAATTATGTTTTTTGCGATTTATGAGGAAGAAAATGCGGTAACTCAAACTCCTATTTCGTTATTAATTTTTTTTCTTTGTACATAGTGTGTAATTTAAAAACAACAAATTTACAAATTGACCCGGATGTTATTTTATAATTTGCATCAATCGTCACAGAGATAGCTATAAGAGTAGTAGAAGTCCCGGCTCTTATAAAGTTTTGCAAAACCGGGAGTTAATGCTCTGTAGAGTGTTCGTGATTATAAGAAAATTCCCTGGTGATGGATGGATAAATTTTACAACATAATGATTATCAGATTAGTCACCTTATTGTTTTTGCAACTAGCTGCTTTTCAGCTGGTAGCAGAGACATCTATCTGTTACCGTGATTGCATTGTCATGCAAAAAGGGGGGGATTCCCTAGTGGTCGAAAATTCACAGATAAAACGCGTATATCATTTAAATCAAGGGAATCTGATTACCAGGTATATTCAGAATAAAACGAACCGGTTTGTATGGCAATCACAGTCTGAGTCACCCGATATGAGCCTTCCGGGATATAATAGCTCTTCTGCCCTTGTATCTTTCAACAGCTATGTGGTAGCTGAAAGCTCATTAAGAGAGGCGTATGTGGAAGTTGAAATCATATATGACATCAAAAAGTTGCTCATAAAGCGTGTAATCAGGCTATATCCCGAGTCACCTGTAGTGGGGAATGATTTCTATTTCAAGGGCAATATGTCCAATATCGGATGGTATGATAAACAGTTTATAGATAATGAACTGACGGATGTGAGATTTGTCGCTTCCCGTAAAACGGCAAATCGAATACCAGTACTGGAAAGTGTATCCTTTCAGGGAAAACATTGGCAGTATAGGATTATAAGTCTGTTTGAGATGACAGATCATCTGAACAGCCTGGTAATGGTGAACGACTATCAGTCTTACAATGAGAGGCTTTATAAGGGGAATCTGTTGTTTGCCCTCAATAATGAAAATGAACAGGGTTTCTTTATTCTTAAGGAATCTCCCTCTTCTCTTGCGCAGTTGAAGTATCCTTCAGCCGATTATCTGGCTTCATTCGGAAATGTTAAGGCCATTGGCCTGGGAATAGATGAGAATGATATTAGTACAGACAAATGGACCCGTGGATATTCGACCGTTTTCGGTATTTTTTTCTCAAAATGAGTATAATGCTCTTGTTAATCTGAAAGCATATCAGTCAAAAATAAGAAAGATTATCTCTGACAGAGACGAAATGATTATGATGAATACCTGGGGGGGTGATCGCGGGGGGGTTGGAAAACGCATCAATGAAGAATATATCCTCAGTGAGCTGGAGTTATGTCATAGGTTAGGGATAACCCATTTTCAGATTGATGACGGATGGCAAGCTGGTAAAAGCCCTGCTACAACAAGTGGCGGTTCGTTCGATAAAATTTGGGAGAGGTCTGACTATTGGATTCCCGATCCGGTCAATTTCCCAAAAGGATTGAAAATGTTGTTGAAAAAGGGCGAGAGCTTGGAATAGAAGTATGTTTGTGGTTTAATCCGAGTTATACCGATAATTATGATGACTGGTTGCAGGATGCAAAAGTTCTGATCTCGTTAAACAGGAAATATGGAATCAGGACTTTCAAAATTGACGGATTAAGAATTCATAACAAACTCTCTGAAGAGAGGGTAGACAGCCTTCTTTCCACAGTTTCGGAGGCATTAAATCATGATGTGGTTTTAATCTGGACGTTACTGCAGATAAACGATTCGGTTATTTCTACAAGAACAGTTTTGGAAATATTTTTCTTGAAAACAGATATACCGATTTAGGAAATTATTTTCCTTACTGGACTTTGAGAAATTTATGGACATTGTCGAAATATGTTCCTTCCCGTAATTTGCAGATTGAGTTTTTGAATAAATGGCGTAATAATGAAAAATATGGAAACGATTCTTTTGCCCCCCCGGAAATTACGATTTTGAATACCTTTTTGCGATTACTATGATGGCACAGCCCCTTGCGTGGATGGAAGCACATAATCTGCCGGAAGAGGCTTTGCACTTAAACATATATTGAATGTGTATAAGAAAATCCAATATGATTTGCACAGTGGTGTAATACTGCCAATCGGCGATGTACCGTCCGGAAAATCATGGACAGGTTTTCAAAGCATTAAAGATGGATACGGTTATTTTTTTTAATATTCAGGGAAAACAACAAAAATAAAACTATGCAATTGAATACATGGTTAAAACCAGGGACAAGCATTGAATTGGAAAGGATTTTGGGTGAAGGGTGATAATTTTCACGTAAAAGCGGGTGAAGATGGACAAATTAGTTTTAAATTAGTAACGGAGAACAGCTATTCACTTTATAAATACAAAATAGTGCAATAATATGAACAGAAGAAAGTTTATCAAAAAAAGCATAGTTGGAGGCACGTCTTTACTTGCTGTCTCAAACATTAACATGGCAAATACCTGGGCTCAGAGTGATAATAAAAGTAAAGTGCCTGCCATCTTGGGTGGCCAGAAATCATATACGGGACAGTGGCCTGTATGGCCCGAGTGGAATCCAGCAACCGATGAAAAGCAACTTATTGATGTGATGCGTAGTGGTGTCTGGTCCAGGAGTAAGCTCACAGATGAATTTGAAAAAAAATGGGCACAACTAATGGGAGCTAAACGCTCTCTGGCGGTAGTAAATGGGACCAATGCACTGAACACATCATTGGCTCAGTTTGAAATTGGCTGGGGGGGCGATGAAGTATTGGTGACGCCCTATACCTTTATTGCATCCGTATCATGTATTTTATTCAATGGAGCGATTCCTGTTTTTGTGGATGTTGATCCGGAAACGTTCCAGATGGATCCGGATAAAATAGAAGAGAAGATTACTCCTCATACCAGGGCAATTATTCCCGTGCACATTCTTGGGCTACCCTGCGATATGGAAAGAATTATGAAAATTGCCAGGAAACATGATCTACTGGTTATCGAGGATGCATGCCAGGCATGGATGGCAGAAATAAACGGGAAAAAAAGTAGGGACCTTTGGAAACGCGGGATGTTTTAGTTTTCAGAATTCCAAAAACATGGCTATCGGGGGGGAAGGGGGGGGTGCAATTATAAGCGATGATGATAATTTTATGGATCGATGTTATTCTTACCATAACTACGGTAATCCTTACGGATCAACTGCGGGGGGGCAGATAGGTGCAGGTACCGTCATGATCGGGACAAAGCTGCGCATTACAGAGTATCAGGCTGCGATAGGTTTGGCGCAGATGACACGATTGGTGGAACAGACCAATCAGCGTAATGATAATGCATCTTACCTCAGATCTAAAATAGAGGTCATTCCGGGAATCATGCCGTATAAATTGTACAAAAATGTGACGAAAGCAGCTTACCATCTTTTCCCATTCAGGTATAACAAGGAACATTTCAAAGGATTATCGAGAACAGAATTTCTGAATGCATTACGGGCCGAAGGTGTTCCATGTTCAAGTGGCTATAGTGAACTGAATAAAATGCCCTATCTGAAAAATGCTTTTGAGAGTAAATATTATCAGAAATTTTATCCGAAGGAAAGGTTGAATTATGATAAATATGCAGAGGAGAACAAATGTCCATTAAACGAGAAACTATGTAATGAAGAGGCTGTCTGGATCCCTCAGAACGTATTGCTTGGCACCAAAAAGGAGATGGACAATATTGCAACCGCGATTGGAAAAATTCAGCTGAATGCCGAAAAGATTGTTGCAAAAACAAAATAAGTTGAATATGATGAATAAAAGCTTCTTCCTGAAATTTTTACCAGTCATCATTGGACTGTTGATAATTTGTTTTCAAACCCACGCGGGGGGGGAAATTGATGAAGATCAATATCTGTGGAAAGCCGGTGTTGCACGTACAGTTATTACCCCGGAGTCATCGGTATGGATGGCCGGTTATGCAAGCAGAACTTCTCCTTCGGAAGGGACGTTGCACGACCTGTGGGCTAAGGCACTATTGTTAGAAGATGCATCGGGAAATCGCTCTCTGCTAATTACCATGGATATTCTGGGTGTTCCGAAAGATTTCTCCGATGAGGTGAGAAAATGGATAAATATTAAATATGGACTGGATAATGCCCAGATCATTCTTAGCAGCTCCCATACACATTCAGGGCCGGTCATCTCTCGCGCTCTGAGGTATATTTATCCCATGAGTGAACAGGATTGGAAGGCAGTGGATCAGTATACGGAAGAAGCTGAAAAAAAACTTTTCTACCTGGTTGATCAGGCCATGAAAGAGTTGCAACCTGTAAGGATATTTACAGGTAGTGGAATTACTCGTTTTCAGGTCAACCGCCGTAACAACAAAGAAGGCAGCATAACAGCTACGTCTGAATTGAAAGGACCGAATGATTATGCTGTTCCGGTCATAAAAATTGAAACGGAAGGCAAGCAGTTGTTAGCCGTAGTATTTGGATATGCATGTCATCCAACCACATTGTCAATCAATCAATTTTCGGGCGATTATCCGGGGGGGTTTGCCCAAATTGAGCTTGAAAAGCTTTATCCAGGTGCCACTGCTATGTTTTTCCAGGGAGCAGGAGCTGATCAGAATCCAATGCCACGCCGGAGTATCCCGCTGGCGGTACAATATGGAAAACAAATTGCCGCAGCTGTAGAGCGGGTGCTCTCCGAAGAGATGGACTTGCAGGTGAGTAAGCTTATTACAAAATATTCCGAAATAAATCTATTACTGGATGAGCCATTGCCAATTGAGGAACTTGGAGAAATTGCCAAGAAGGATGATTATCAGCCAGATGGGCGAAAGGTATGATCTCGGAGCTGAATACGAAGGGACATTTGGCCAACTCCTATCCTTTTCCGTTAGGATATTGGCAGATAGGTGAGCAGAAGTTGTTTGTGCTTGGAGGAGAATCTGTGATATCATACAGCATAAAGTTGAAACAGTCCTTCGGAGGGCAAATCTTTGTAATGTCTTACGCTAATGATGTGATGGGTTATATACCATCAGAAGTGATCTTGGATGAGGGAGGATACGAAGGGGGGGATATTTCACAACGGGTATATGGTTTACCTTCCAAATGGAGCAAATCATCAGAATCAGCAATTATTACCGGATTTAAAAACATTGTTACAAATTAAAAATTGACATCGTGAAAAATAATTATTTGTTATACAGTGCGTTGTTGCTTTTGATTGCTGCGTTTATTTCGGTTGCAGCCTGTTGTTTTCCAGTTGTGGATCGACAGGAAAACTGCCGGAAGATTACTTCAAATATTCACGTGAACATAATATGATACTTGGAACCTATTCAGGCTTGCCAAGACTCTCTAACGGCCGGGCAGATCTTGATAGGCTGATTGATCAGTTGAAAGATCTGAACGCAAATACATATAATTGGCTAATATGGCAAAATGAAAACGACTGGGATGACCTGAAGCTTTTTCTTCCCATGGCATTAAAAAAAACAGGATCGCTGTATGGGTTTCCTTAGTGCCCCCCTTCCGAGTCGAAACCAAAAGCGAAATGGAACTCTGAACCTTTTGGCCTGGACTATATCAGATGGTCGGAAGAGATCGCGAAACTTAGTGCAGATTACCCTAATCTGGTTGCTTTCAGTATTGATGATTTTGTACATAATCTTACTTTTATACGCCTGAGTATGTCAGGAAAATGACAAAAAAAATCGATGAAATCAATCCATCACTTCAATTTATTCCCTGCTCCTATTATAGGCAGATAACGATTGATTTTGTAAAGAACTATTCACCAATGCTCGATGGAATACTGTTCCCATACAGGGCAGAGTCTGAGGGAGGTAATCTTCAAAATGCAGGATTGGTTGAGCAGGAGATTGCGAAACTGAGAAGCCTATTCAATGAGCAGATGCCAATTTACATCGATGTATATCTGACAGCTCATTCCCGTCTGGCGCTTCAACCCCTCTGTACGTATCGGAGGTAATAAGAAGCGGGAGGGAATATGCCGATGGTGTATTGATCTATACACATCCCAATCCGGTAAATGATTCTGAAAAATATCAGATAGTGAAGGCGGGATTTACAAATAATTAGTTACCAACTTTCGCACGTTCACATATTACAGCTAAATGCTATATTGAGAACGATTTGTAACCCGTCCCCCCCAATTCACTTTTTATCGTATGGGATAGTAATTAATTCTTGAGAAACTTGAAATAATAATATTACTTACATAATGAAAACAAACAAAATAACAAGAAGATCGTTTTTAACAACCGTATCGGCCGGTACTGCGTTAGCTGCTACTGCCGGGTCAATAGATCCGATAAAAAAACATAGCTGACACATATGTAAAAGGGAGTAGTAAATTAGCGGCATTGGGAGGAGAGCCATTGGTGAAAAATAAAGTGTGGCCCAAATGGCCGTATGTTGACGAAAAGATTGTAGAGCGAATCTCAGAGACTGTTAGGAGTGGTAAATGGAACCGCATTGATAATGCCGTCAACGGCAATGTTGCACGTTTCGAAAAAGCATATGCCGACCTTCTGGGAGTAAAGGGTTGCGTAACAACCGGTTCGGGGGGACACAAGCACTTCATACTGTTGTAGAGGCCATGGGTTTTGGTCCCGGCGATGAGATCATAACCTCCCCCCCATATACCGATATGGGAACTATCTCTTCAATAATAAGTGCGAGGGCGCTTCCTGTTTTAGTAGATTTGGACAGAGAGTCGTTCCAGCTTGACCCGAAAAAAGTTGAGAAAAAAAGTTAACCGTAACACTAAAGCCATCATGCCGGTACATATGATGGGCCAACCGGTAGATATGTCAAGTATAATGAGCATAGCCGGGAAACATAACTTAAAAGTTATCGAGGATGCATGTCAAGCTCATCTTGCGGAGTATCAGGCAAGCGTCTGGGGACTATTGGTGATGCCGGGTGTTTTAGTTTTCAGACAAGCAAGACTATTTGCTGCGGGGGGGAAGGTGGTGGTATCATCAGCAACAATGAACAGTTGCTGGATGATTGTTATACTGTAATGAACCATGGGACCAGCAGGCAGGGACGTCACAAAACCATCGGGCCAAAATACCGTATGAATGAGTTTGAGGCAGCAGTACTGCTTGAACAGATCACACGTGCAGAGGAGCAATTTGAAGTACGTAACCGCAATGCTGCATATTTAAGTTCAAAGCTTAAAGGATTTAAAGGGCTTGTGCCACAGAAATTGTATAAGGGAACAACCAAAGGTTCCTTTTACCTTTACACGATGGCATATCACAAGGAACACTGGAATGGCGTTCACCGGGATGTTTTTCTAAAGGCGGTTTCTGCTGAGGGAATAAACCTGAGTCCTTATATCAGGAATGGTTTGCATAGAGAGCCTTGGACAGAAAATATTCTGGCAAGAAAAGAGTACAAAGCTATGTATACAGCAGAGAGGCTTCGTCAGTTTAAATCAGATTTGAATTTGCCTAATTGCGATTGGGTATGTGACAATATGGTGATGCTATGGGCTTCGGGGCCGTTATTGGCAACAGAGAAGGATATGGATGATGTGATAAATGCAATCATGAAGGTCTATGAGAACAGAGGACAGCTCCATCTAATCTCATAACTTTATATAACTGCCAGGTTTTGCTAGCCCTGTTATGAAACTTATTTTGTGGCAGGGTTACGATATTTAACAATATAAATTTCAATTTCACAATTATGAAAAATTACGGAGTATTTAATATTATTTTTAGTGGTATCTGTTTCCTCTATCTGAGCGGTTGTATGAATGCTCAGGAATCAACTTCAAGTGCAAAAACCTGGAGCATAGATGATGAAGGATGGATTGTTACAAAAGATGGAAAGAACGTGGAAACAGATTCTTTGCCATCGGCACATGGCATGTGCCAGGCTATGTATTTACCCAGGAGCCCGAAGCAGACAGTCTTGCATATGTTCAAAACGAGTTGCTCTTCAAGAAAAAGACCTCACCTTTCAATATGCTGTTTATGTCGTTAGGCAACGAAAAGGAGTATATGTCGGACAAGATTCATATTTTGAATCCCTTTTCACCAATACTCCATGGTTATCTTGACAGGATAGAAAGTTTACCCGACAGCGCAGATAAAGATTATTATAGAAGCCAATATATAAAAAAAGGAAGCCGACAATCCCGATTTTATTCAGTATCTCGATTCTCAGATAATTGCCTTATTGGGTAAAAAAACCCACGATAAATATATATACTCTCATATAGACGAGATAGCATTGGGAGGGGTAAGCAAATGGGCTGTTCCCCCCCTGCAGTAGGGACCTTGATCAACCAAAGGCTTAAAAAAACATGATCCGGAAGCTCTTGTATATGTTGATCTGCTGGGACATGCCAAGGGGGGGAGTACCTATCTTTTTGAAAAACGTTATCTCGAAAAGAATGAAACGATGCCGGCTGATCCCCCCTATAATTTGATTAGTGAGGATGCTCGCAAATGTAAATTCCCGCTGCTCGGATTTTATGAAGCTTATGACGGTACTCCAGTATATCAATTTACAAATGGAGAATACTCATATAACAAATATGATCGGGAAACGCTGATAAATATATGGAAGGAGAACATCCGGATTATTTCTGAGGATTATAAAGGAAACGGAGATGTATTCGGAATCAATGCATTTCTTGATTTCTATGCATATCCCATACTTGCAGGCATTACTGTTGATGCACTTAGAACCGGATTGGGGAGCAAAGTCCCTATATGGTTATATTTTGATGGAAATGGATATGCAAAGCCGTCGAATTTAACTCCTTCTGATTATCTGAAAATTGTAAAATGCCAGATATACACTGCAATAATACATGGTGCTACAGGAGTGCTTTTCTGGAATGACTGGTCCAAAACACCGGAAGTTTTTGACGAGCTGGTTCCAATAATGGAAGAGCTGAATAATAATCTTGCAATAATTAAGCTTAATACACTTGAAACAATGGTTGATGGGGATCAACATGTAACGATAAAAGGTGAAAAGAGTGGAAAAAAATATATTATTGCAACAAATACCAGTAAAACCGATTCAATCTCTTTTACCATGCCTGCCGGAGACATCAAGGTATTGTCTCCCATGGAGGTGTATCTTGCAGATTTGCAGTGATATGGAGGTGCTTTTGTTCTTTTAGTATAGTCCGCTTATATTCTGAGAAAGTGAACAAGCATTCATACTTTGAGCTTTCTATCAGGTTTAATGAAGGTATGCAGAATAATTTAAATATTATAAAAATTAGATGAAATGATAAGCAACAGACAGCGGAAAGTGATAAAATTGCAATTGATTTTTCTTTTTCTTTTTTTGCATAGCGGGGTCAGCATTCCCAAATGCTTTATATGCTACCCCACCCGGGACAAGTGGAATAGGAATTGCTGTTTTTGATGTGGATGCTACTCCACCAATTGGCAGCAGTCTCACTTACGACCCGATGATAAATTCCGGGGGGAACAAACACTGAGGGCTAGGGGGGGCATTGTGTTGTTGGGCGGAGGCGAGCCCATCGTTTTGTGTTCTGTAGACTGGATAGGAATTGCCAATGAGTCACAGGATATATTCAAGGAGGCTTTGGCTGAAGCTGCCGGCACTATCCCCAACAGGGTGGTAGTACATACTGTTCATCAGCATGATGCTCCGATATGTGATTTCACAGCTGAGAAAATTTTAAAAGATAAAAATATTCCTTCAGGTTGTTTTGACGGCACTTTTGCCCGGGAGGTAATCCGAAGGCTTCAGTCAGCTATCCACTTGTCACTTAACGACGTTAAGGAGGTAACAGATATAGGTATAGGCAGTGCGGAAGTGTATAAGGTTGCTTCAAACAGGAGGGTTTATAAAAAAAAGAGGGACGGATTGTGGCTATGCGTGGTTCTTCAACCAAAGATTCCATCCTCCGTTCCATGCCTGAGGGGCTGATAGATCCGGAAGTGTCGCTTGTAAGTTTCTGGAACAATAATACTCCACTGGCTGTATTAAGCTTCTATGCAACACATCCACAGAGTTATTATCTTACTAAAATAGCCAATCCTGATTTTCCAGGTATTGCCCGTTTTCTGCGCCAGTTGGCTGTGCCGGATGCCATGCACATACATTTCAACGGCGCAGGAGGTAATGTGGCAGCCGGGAAGTATAATGATGGCAGCCATGAAAACCGTTTAATCCTGGCTAGGAGAATGGCAGATGGAATGGAGCGTGCATGGAACAATACTAAAAAAATACAGTGTCAGACAGGCTGACCTGGGGGGTGGAATACCGAAAATCTATTATTGCCCTATAGAGATAAAGTCAAAGAGATAGAGACGGAAATGAATCAAATGAACAGCCGTTTACTTGCCAACAATATGGGCCGTTTGGGCTGGTATAAGAGAAGAGTTGAAGGGAAGGGTATAGAAATAGCCTGTTTGCGGATCCATAACGCCCGTATACTATTTATGCCGGGAGAACTCTTTATTGAGTATCAACTGGCAGCTAAAAAGATGTTTCCCGATAATTTTGTTGCGATGGCTGCTTATGGCGATTATGGTCCGTTTTATATCGGAACAGAAGAAGCCTATGCTGAAGGAGGGTATGAGATTGAATCCAGTCCTGTAACCGCTGAATCGGAAAAGTTGATTCTGGCAAAGATTAAACGCCTTTTAAGCCGCAGCGTTATAAATAGCTCTTATGACCTTTTGACTTATAGAGACCGTAAAGGGAATGTCTTACCCATAACTAATAAAAATGAATGGAGCGGAAAAAGGGAGGATATACTGAAAAATATGCAACTTGTGATGGGAAAACTTCCGCAACGGCAGAAGAAAAAAAATTGCATGTTGAATATTCCGACACAGCTGTTTACGATACATATATCCGTTACACCATAAACTTTGAGGTGGCACCATCAGAAAAAGTGTTCGCTTATCTATACCGCCCAAAGAATATTTCGAAGTTGTTACCTGCCATACTTGCCCTTCATGGGACCGGTGCTGAAGGTAAGAAGATAATTGATGGTGCTGCCGGCATTAAAAACAGAGCCTATGCAAAAGAACTGGCAGAGAGGGGGGGATATGTGGTTATTGCGCCGGATTATCCGAGTATGGGTGAACTGGGAAATTACGACTTCGCGAAAGACCGGTATAATTCAGGAACAATGAAAGGCATTTATAATCATATTTCCTGTATTGATCTGTTGCAGTCTCTTCCCTATGTTGATAAGAAGAGAATTGGGGGGGTTATCGGGCACTCTTTAGGCGGTCATAACGCCCTTTTTGTAGCAGCTTTTGACCCACGAATTAAAGTTGTTGTTTCCAGCTGCGGATGGACACTCTTTGATTACTACCATGCAGGTGAAAAAAGTATTATTCAATATGGAAGCCGTTTGGGACCCTGGGCACAAGAAAGGTACATGCCCTTTATCAGAGACAAATTCGATCTGGATGCTGAAAAGATCCCTTTCGATTTTGATGAAATTATTGCAGCAATTGCTCCCAGGCCTTTTTTTTCAAATTCTCCGATATATGACCTCAATTTTTCTGTAGAAGGTGTAAGAAAGTGTGAAAGCCGTGTCAGGGAAGTCTATCGCTTTATGAATGCAGATGATGCGGTAAAATTTGTTTATCCTCGCACAGGCCACGATTTCCCTCTGAAATAAGGGAAGATGCATACCGCTTTATCGACAACTATCTAAAATGACAAATATATAATAATTAAAACAAAAATGAAAAGTTAATTGTAATTTTAACGTTAGGTATCATAGTTATATCTGCGTGTAAAGAATCAAAAAAGAAGCAGAAGAGAGCGTTATCCCTGAAAACAGCGCGATTTCACAAGATCTCTTTATTCCCGAGAATGAAGGTTATTCCCTCTTTTGGGAAGATAATTTTGAAGGTACAGAACTGGACACTTTAAAATGGAAAGTCAGGGGGAACCGGACCTCGCCGCATTGGTTACAACGACCCTTCTATGGTTGCCGTAAATGATGGGTGTTTACTTCTTATGTATGACATCAAGAAAGACAGTATTATGGGTAGTGCCGTAGGAAGCTATCAAACATTTAATACTACCTATGGTTATTTCGAATGCCGTGCCCGCCTTCAAAAATGTAGTGGGCCCTGGGCGGCATTTTGGATGCAGTCTCCACTGATATCGAAAGGTGAAGATCCTGCAGTTTTTGGTGCGGAAATAGATATTTTGAATATTTCAAGGAGCTAGGAGACGATCATATGACACATTGTGTTCACTGGGCTTATGGGCCAAACCAGAAATCGGTAGGACGTCTGGACAGTGACCTGAAAGGGCTTTCGGAAGGTTTTCATACCTACGCACTTGAATGGACACCGGAGAAATATGTATTCTTTATTGATGGACTGAAGTTTCATGAGATAAGTGAAGGCGTATCGAAAATTGATCAGTATATGATTCTCAGCATGGAGATACCGTCAACGCTTGAAGGAATAAAGAATGCTTGTGCTCCTGATACTTTTATGGTAGATTATGTAAAAGTATATAAAAAGCAATAACTTTTGCTGCAGAGCCAGGGCATTAAATAGAAAATTCATCAAAAATATATTTGGGTATGCTGCACTGACATTTTAAACAGAGATGACCTTTTAAATTGGAGCACCCATTATCCCGTCATTCCACAATACGGGCTTGTAATTGTGTTCAGTGAGCCATTGTACGGTTTTTTTCCAATCGTTGGAAATGGTCCGGTAAATAGCTATTATAAAATGGCCAGAAATATTGCTCATGCGTAAAAATATCCATTATTTCAGCACAATCCGGGTTTTTGGATATTGATTCTAATGTTGGAACAATTTCGTTTAGGGGGGGTTGAATTGCAAACCATATCGGTTTTACAGAAAATGATTCCGCTGTCAAAATCCATAAGTAAATCATGGGTTGAAAGATACCTCGAACGATCTTCATCCAACCCCCCCAAATTGATATTCCAGCCGTTTTGATTATGTGCAAAATATGCACTTAAAACGCGAATGCCTTTATTTGCCAATGGTTTAAAGGCAGAAGGATTCAAATCCCAATGTATATTTGTCATGATGCCATAAGTTTCTTGCCCTGCAAAACGAAAAATTTGTTCTGCAACCATATCTAAATCATTAATTATTTTTTTCAGGAGGAGTATTTTGATTAAGTCTGTCGGGTTTATTTGTATATGCATGGAAGGCTAATTTTAACCAATCAGAATTATCAATCCATTCACTCTTATATCTATCCGGAAATTCGCATAAAGTGAACTCTTTTTCCTGAGTGTATTCTAAACCATCTGAATAATAAATATTTAAATGATATTTTGTCCCATATTTACGATGTATTTCACGAAGTCCTTTCAGATAGAAGCAATCGAAGAGTGAGGTGTATTTTTTTTCGGGCAATATCTCTCAGGAAGAAAATATTATCATCAATATTCAGGCTGTAGCGGGGGGGAAAAGAATTCCTGTCCCAAATGACCCGGATACTATGTGATTTTTGTCCTAAATAATCACCTGCAGTTGCAGTAATCTCAGTCTCTTTATCTTCAATGATGATCTCTGCCGTAAACATAGTATCATTGCGCTGAGCGATTACCCCATTTACAATAACTTTTGATTAACAGGCGCTGTTCCTTTAACTCTGATTTCAAACCATTATCCGTCTTTCGCCATGTCTCCAGTTTAAGATAGCACCATGAAAGGGTTCATTTATTTTTATTTCCGAGTGTATGTCAATTATACCTGAAGCATTTACCCGGCCTGGTGTGGAATTGTTAAAAAAATGATCCACCGGAGGGTAATGAACTTCCATGTATAAAGTCTGCCTGTTTATCATTTTCAATATTGGTCTTCCACTTAAATGATTCATCTGCATAAGTATTATAAATAAAACTCGACCCCCACAGCTCCGGATATTACATGTTTCAAAAAAACTTCTTCTATTGGATTTCATAATTTTTCCCTCCTGAATTATTGAATTAATTTGTTCGATTTTGATTTATGTGAAAAGGGTACCAAGTAGATACATGCGAAATATGGATGTACTTTATTTCAAAAACCACTCAAAAAATGAATATAGCACTTCGTTTGATTCTGCATTCGGGCTATGCTCGGGACGGTTGGTCATGGCAACCCGGTGGGTATATCCCAACAGTTTATTTACGGCGATAGAATGGTTTAGCGGAATCCAACGCTCAAGAGGATCGGACGATCCGCCGGAAACAAGAAAAGGACGAGGAGCCATGAGTGCATGAAGCTCATGCAGGTCGTATCCTTCATTACGAAGCATTGGATATAAACCCCCTGGCATTCTTCCCTGTCTTGCTCCAGGTATGATTCCATGGTGGCTTATAATAACCTAAATACCACGGTTCCCAGTAATTGACGTTTCCTCCTTTTGTTTCGTCAAAAACAATACCGGGGGGTCGCCCCACGCTGCACAGGCAAACTTATCGTACAGGCAAGAGGCGAACAGAGCCCATTTTCCCCCGTATGAATGCCCTACAATTCCTATCCGTTCCGGGTCTACATCCTCTGACTTTGTCAGTGCTTCCAGTGCATTTGCTGCGGCGTAGGCCAATACTGATAAAGGCTGGATGGTTGCATTCTCTATGTTTGGATAATAGATGGAGTATGTTTTGTTTTTAGTTGTCACAGAAGTACCAAGGGAGAGAGTGACAAATCCTTTTTTTTAACCAGTTGATAAGCAAAATCTTTATAGGGTTTTTCACCTATTCCCGCTGCTGTTTCAGGTTCGTAGAATACAGAGATCACAGCTGGTTTTTACCTTTCTTATCGGGAACAAGCAAATAGCCTTCCGTTTGTTCGTTGGGCGTCCAATAAAACCGTACTATGTACTGCATGAAATCTTCTCTTTTCTCTTTTCCGATAATTTCAAATTCCTGCTGATCTAATATAGGTGGCCATTCCCCCATCATCTCCATCCAGCGGGAGCGGATCTCTTCACGCCTTTTTCTCCAATCGGCTCTATCCTTTACAGGGGGGTACCATCGTAAAACTGCAGAGGAGTTCGATAGCCGTGGAAACTGTATTCGTACTCTTTTGGTGGATAGAAATAGGAGGCAATCGTACGCCAGGAATCTTCACTTACTTCTATAGGCGTAATCTTATAGGGATTGTTTACAGCGTGGTGGGCGGAAAGTTGAGCTACTTTTGCCTGAAAGGGAGTAACTGTGCAGGGGGGACGTAACTGTTTCCTACAACCGGTTTTCAAATAATTTCTCGTACCATGTGCAAGAAGCCGTGTATCTTCCGTAGTTAATATCCAAATGATACCCATCCTTGCAAAAAGTATCTCCCAGACTGCTTGTCCTTCCGTTTTGTATGGCTGTGCCGGCAGGGATAATAATCTTGATTCCCATTTTTGTGCTGCACGGCAAGAGGCATCAATAATTGCATTGTACATCGAGATCTGATTGTTGCCGTAATTGGAAAACCGGCATGAGTAGAAGTTTGTGCATATGCCCAGGTAGCGTGTAATACTATCTCCATGTCAGGATTGGAGGAGTGTTTTTCCACGAAACTTATCAACTGTTCAAGATATGGGCAATAGGACTCGTATTGGCCGGAAAGTGAGCTTACTTGTTGAAAAGAGATATAGTCCCACTCTTCATCACTAATAGCATCAATCAGCCTGTAACCTGGTGTAGTAGTCTTAATACCGTTTACAATTTTTCTATACGAATAGTTGGGAAAATTATTTACAGAATTGATGTAGTGTTTTTCTAAAGAGCACCCGCCAATATACATGTTCCCGATTATAATGGTATCGCCATTAGCTTCAGCTAATCCTGCGAGGTAATACTCAATTGCATCTTCAGAGAAACTGTTCCCGATAGTTAGTAGTTTTATTTGTTTCGCATGAACAGAAGTTATTGAGATACAAAGCGTGAGAAAAATAGTGCGAATTTGTTCATCATTATATTGGTTTATAAACTGTTTATTGAAGTTTCGCATTTGTTACGATAAAAGCAAAATCTTGCAATTGATATTGGTTAGTGCCCCCCGTCTTGACTAAAGATTGCATGGGTCGCAAAGAAACGGCTTTTATAACTGTCGGATGTCTTACAAATATATTCTCTACATAAATGTAGTAGTCTCAAATGAGCAGCTTTTTATGAGTGCCCGATGAAATCATGCAGCCCTTTTGATCAGTCTTTTCATCAAAAGGGCAACAGCTCTGACCATTGCAACAAGCAGATACAAAGTTATAGAAATAATAATAACATATCCTATTTGGGTAAACATTTCATACCAGGGTGTTTTGAAAGTAATAATTGAAAAATATTTATCAGGAATGCTATGATAAAGCAGGCGGAAAGAATAAATATTTCTTTTTTTTAACCGCTTTGACGTTATAATTAAATCTTTCATCTTCATGCGTCTCCTTTAATAATTAAGTAATAATTGGTATAGAAAAACTCAGTTTAAGAAAATCTCATATATGGAATTTTATATTCTTCCGGGAAAGAGATCTTCTTTTGTTCGGTAATAGCCTGATTCCCCCCAAATGGCAAAGCATTGTGGCAAGATAAGCTTCCTCAACAATATTTTTCCCTTTTTCGCCGGTAATACAAGCTTGGCAGAATGCAGACAGAATTTCATCGGAACCATCTTTCAGGGCTCCAATCATCGATAACCCGTCATTTACATGAAATTCTCCTTCAATGATGTTGTGAGGAGTATACCTCTCTTTTGTCTCAGGTCGCCAGCTTGGGCCGGCAGCCGGCACTGAGGCATATATTTTATTGCCTATCTGTCCGATTAATTGTTCAATACCCGATTTGTTACTACCGGCTTCATCTTCCAGATAATAAATGCCGGTAGCCAGGTTCATGGTACCTTTACTGCCAAGGATCTGATCCTCCATCCCATTAAATTTATTGGAAATAAGCGATTCATAATTGATTTTGACCCCCCATTGGAGTAGTGATACACCAGATTTACACTATCATATACCTCTCTTCCGTCTTTCCAATATACGATGTCTCCTGTTCCTATCACTGATTCAGGCACCATCTGCATAGCCCAGCAGCAGACTTCCAATTGATGGGATGCCAATTCAGTCATTAACCCGGCTGAATAATCCCGATACAAACGCCAGTTGATCTGACGCTCCAGTTCCGGAGAAGGTACGGGGCGCCTCCAGTCATGGTTCCTGAACCAATGACAGCGTTCTCCCACAATTTCTCCGATTAAGCCGGAATGGATCATTTGTATCCCCTTTATATACTTCTTGTCGTACATACGCTGCATGCAGAAATAGAGAACTTTATCCGTTTTCCGATATGTATCGTAAATTGCTTTGCATTCCTCCATGGTTAAAGCCATTGCCTTTCGCAATACACGTGCTTTCCCGCATCCAGGGCATCCAATGTCATAGGAGCATGCAGATAAAGCGGGGGGGTAGATATAATAACTCCGTCGATATCAGCAGATTCCAGCATCTTTCGATAGTCGGTATATGTCTTCGCGTTGGGACAAAGACCGGAAGCCTCTTTCAGGTTCGGGGGGGGATATATATCACACAGAGCCACAATTTCGGCATGTTGCAGAGACAATACTGCGTGTATATTATACGTTCCTCTGGAACCCGTTCCGATAAATCCTATCCTGGCTTTCTCTTTTTTTTATTTCTTTGGCTTTATCCGGGGGGTAAACGACTGCAACCAGGGGGGGTCGTAGCTAAAAGCGCGGCTCCTCCCGAAACGTAACCTAAGTCTTTGATAAATTGTCGCAGGCTCGTATCCACTTGTTTAGGTTTTGTTCGACATGATTTTACTTCCTTATAAGTCCTGTATACATTCCGGTAAATTCTTACTTAATAGCTGAATAATCAGTTAGTTATGCTCCTTACCCCCAAAAAAAGTATTCAGAGTTGATAATCAACTTGTTATTATCAGTCTCCTAAGAGGAATACCGAATTGTTATTCTATAAACTATATTCAATAATATTTTTAATTTTAAAATTCTCAGATAAATTCTTTTTTTTCTTCCCGCCCGGCCATCATAAAAGCCGTGCTGAGTATTTCGGCCTCCAGCGGGTCTTTTGAAGTTATTGATATTATTTTACGCTCTTTTATTGATTCTCCCGAAGCGGGCCGCACTATATGGCCTGTATAGGTTGGTGTATTTCCCGATACCGATAAAGCCTCGTCCCTTAGCGAAATCTCATTAAGGTTCTCTCCCGGGTTAAATGGGTTTACAATGCTTATTTTCCATGCATCGCCATAAGGATGATGGCCCATTCCCAATACTGAGCTATTGCCGAAATCCACAAAACAGTGTTGAACTCCGGCATTAACCAGGTACTGTTTGATTTTTTTCAAAGCATACCCCCCCTTTGCATATCCTCCCAGATCAAGAGATAAGCCGGGTTGAGAAAAATATATTGATTTATCCTGCCAGGCAAAGCCGACCTTTGAAAAATCTTTTAATGTAATATCAAATAATCCTAGAGTCTGCAGATAGTATTGCCTGCAGCTTTGCAAAACAGACCACATTTCAGAGGTTACACGGATAGGATTATCCGATGCATCCCGGTTTATGATCGATATTTCACTCAGCGGGTCAAATCTGTTCATCATCTTATCAAGACGGTGTAACTCAGATACTGTTTCACTCCATAAATATTCCGATTCCGGTTTACTTTTATCGATAATCAGAATGTCGAAACGAGTCCCCCCCATGATATTCTGCAACGAACCATGCAGCATCATTGGTATTCATAATAGTGAAAATAACCTGAATCAGTTTTAATCCGGCTATTGTGAGACCTGCAAGATTTTTCAGGATATGTCGTCAGTTTGACGTTTTCATATGATGATTTCATATGATAATATTTTTTTAACCTATAGCATTTGCTACCTGCTCAATAGCCTCACAATGTTTTTAAAGCAAGGAGCCAATGTAGGTCTCCATGTCGTTTGCATAAAACCCTTGAGTCTGTCGGCACTGATTATTTTCGAGCAATGTTCTACTGTTTTTCCGAAATTAACATCATTTGAGTGGTTGCTCCCTGTCGGTATCTGATCAAATCCGTGTGCCTCCAACTGGTCATATAATCTTACATATTTTTCATTCAGAGGGTTGCTGATATTTTCAAATTGTGATCCATAATACCAGTTACTTTGCAAAACAGATTTTGGCATTTTTTCAAAAAAAAGATCAGGATGATCCCATGCATAGTCGGACCAGATCCATGGCCTGACATTTTGTTTTTCAACTAAATCCACTAAATAATAAAAATCATGCCACCACAATTCACCTTGACGAACAACCATATTTTCATGATTCCTCTGATGTACTGCGGTCTCTTCATCCATGCCCAGATGAAAAAAAGCGGGGGGGGTGTCAAACAGACTGCATACTTCTTCAATCAAATTTTTACATACAGCATAATATTTATCTGAGGATATCATACGTTGATAGGGCCTAACCAGGCTTTATGACCAGTTGAAAAGTTCAATTTGGGAATAGGTTCCAAACCCATCTCTCTGATTTTTTTAATTCCCTCATTAACTTCTGGGGGGGAGACCAGGCTCCTGTCACTGCTATTTCAGGATGGCTATCATACTTTACTCCGTCTCCTAAATCAATAATAACCATATTCATTCCGGCATCAACCATTTTTTTCAATAATTGATCCCAGACGTTTTTATCGAAAGTCAGTTCCGGCTGATAACAGTGTGCCCACATTCTTGTTTCCAGACAATCATTGCTTGGCGAACTTTTTGTTTGATATTTCAGAGGCGTATTATCTTCCCACATATTATAACTTAAATGGAGCAAATTAGCCCAGATAAGTTCATTATTGCTTTTTTTTGTTACCCTTTGGGCGAAAATCTGCCCAGGTATTGCCGCAGCTATACTTGCGGCTGTAACTTGCTTGATAAATTCTCTTCTATTTGTCATTTGATTCAAATAATTAAAAAAAACCATTTTACTGAAAATAGTTCAACCCTTGTAGTTTATTCCAATCTCCCCCCGGGTAAAATCGGGAATTTTTACCGGTTGGCCTCCATTTGTGGTTGAAATTTCAGTGAGTTCAACCAGACATGACCACTCTGCGGCATCATAAACGTCCATATCAAGTGGCAGGCCGTTCCTTAAGCAATAAATAAGACGATAATCCATTATATAGTCCATACCTCCATGGCCTCCCACTTTTTAGCTTTCTCTCCTATCTCTTTTATGAAAGGGTGCTCATACTTTTTCATCAGCTCGTTAAATTTTTCCTCCGTCAGAAATTGATGTGAATCCGGCTCCAAAGCAATTAGGGGGGAGTAGGGTATTTTTGTGCATAGCCCTTTGTGCCACTTACTGTATGAAGACGGCTGTAGGGGGGGCGGGGACTGGTCACATCATGCTGTACCATGATTGTTTCCTTTGCAGTACGTATAATGGTCGTATTCATATCA
>JMBX01000095.1_pt1 | contig 23254 bp, 42 predicted proteins | sample 616521 | NCBI WGS metagenome assembly JMBX01 (sample SAMN02727906, study PRJNA239997) | anaerobic digester metagenome | biome: anaerobic digester; isolation source: mesophilic anaerobic digester inoculated with municipal waste water sludge... | place: Germany: Bielefeld University, CeBiTec ...
AAAAGAAATTCCAATATATATTTGTAGATGAATTTCAAGATACAAACAAAATTCAATATGAGTTAGTATGGCTATTGTCTCAGGGATATAAGAATCTATGCGTGGTAGGGGATGATGATCAATCAATTTATGGATGGAGAGGTGCAGATATATCTAATATATTAAATTTTGAAAGAGACTTCTCAAATACAAAAACAATTAAACTTGAACAAAACTACCGCTCCACCCAAAACATTCTAGACGTAGCAAATCACGTAATCAAAAATAATAGTGAAAGAAAAGACAAAAACTCTGGACAGCCAATGACACTGGAGAACAGGTAATAGTAGAAAATGTAGTAGATTCTCAGGAAGAAGCCTATTTCGTAGCAAATAAAATAGAAGAATTAAGAGCTGAAGGCTATAATTATTCAGATTTGCTATACTTTATAGAACTAATGCTCAATCTAGAAATTTCGAGGAAATCTTTATGAGAAAAACATACCCTATAAATTAGTTGGAGGTCTAAAGTTCTACGATAGACGAGAAATTAAGGATATAGTAGCTTATTTAAGGGTAATACAAAATCCTGTAGATGATATTTCACTAAAAAGAATAATAAATGTACCTAGACGAGGTATAGGAAATGTAAGTATGGAAAAGGTAGAGGATTATGCCAATAATATGGGCATAAGTATGTATGATGCAATTAATGAAGTGGAAAATATTCCAGGTTTAGGGGGGGCTAGGGCTAAAAATAGTTTAGAGGATTTTGCCAAAATGATAAATAAACTTATGGATAGTGTGGATAATATGGAAATAAGGGAATTTATCGAATTAGTTTTATTGGAAACTGGCTATGTGGAGGAATTACAAAAGGAAGACTCCATAGAATCTAAAACCCGCTTAGAAAATATTGGAGAATTTTTATCTGTAGCAGTGGATTTTGATGTAAATAATCCAGAGGGCAGCTTGGAGGATTTTCTTTCTGGAATATCCCTATTATCTGATGTAGACAAGACCCAAGATGTAGATAATTCCATAACTATGTTGACAGTTCACTCTGCCAAGGGCCTAGAATTCCCCATAGTATTTATGGTAGGTATGGAAGAAGGATTATTCCCCCATATCCAGGGCATTGGAAAGTGAAGATGAAATAGAGGAAGAACGAAGACTATGTTATGTGGCCATTACCAGGGCAGAAAAGCTTCTATTTATTACCCATGCTAAAATAAGGACTATTTATGGAAGTGTAAGCTATTGCCTACCTTCCCGATTTATAGATGAAATGCCAAGTGATTTAATAATAAACAATGGAAGTACCAATAAATCCATTAGGGTAAAGGGGGGGGATAATCAAAAATCCAAATTGATCGAAATAAAGGATTATAGAGACAGAGAAGAAAAGGCCAAAGTGGAAATGCCCAAACCAAGGAATAAGGTAGAAAAGGGAGAACTGAAAGTTGGCACAAAGGTAAAACATAATAAATGGGGGGGTATAGGCATGGTGGTTATGATAAAGATAGGGATGACGGAGACCAGGAAATTACCATAGCCTTTGATGATAATATAGGATTAAAAGACTATTGATGTCTATGGCTCCCATTGAAATTGTGAGGTGATTTTATGGATAAATTAAAGCGTATGGAAGAATTAATAGGAATTATTAATGATTTAAATTATCATTATTACACCTTAGACGAACCTAAATTAAGTGATAAGGAATACGATGCTCTATATGATGAATTAGTCAAATTAGAGAATGAAACTGGAACAATCCACTCCTATTCTCCCACTCAAAGGGTGGGAGGAGAAATCCTAGATAAGTTTGAAAAGCACACTCATTTAGGAGAACTTTGGAGTCTAGACAAAAGCCAAAACTATGGAGAACTTATAAATTGGGATAATAGAGTAAGACGATTAATAGAAGAATACAATAATAGCCATGAGGAACAATTACCTCCACCTGAATATATAGTAGAGTACAAATTTGATGGACTTACTATAAATTTAACCTATAGAAGTGGAGAATTAGTTCAAGGGGGGGCTACTAGAGGCAATGGTACCATAGGAGAGGCCATACTTCCTCAGATTAAAACCATTAAAACTCTACCTTTGAAAATAGACTATAAAAATGCTATGGAAGTTCAAGGGGGGGAGGGCCTAATGCCTTTATCTGCCTTAGAAAATACAATGAAGTAGCAGAGGAACCTTTGAAAAATGCTAGAAATGCAGCAGCAGGGGGGCTTTAAGAAATCTAGACCCTAGAACTACAGCCAAGAGAAATTTAATAGCCTATTTCTACAATATAGGCTATATAGAAGGAAAAGAATTCCAAACCCATATGGAAATGCTAGAGTTTTTAAGGGAAAATAGACTACCAGTATATAATTATGCTGCCAAATGCAATTCCATAGAAGAAGTCATAGAAGAAATAGAAAAATAGATAGTGAAAGACATAATAAAGATGTATTAACGGATGGGGGGGCAGTTATAAAAATCAATCATATGAGAACTAGGGAAATATTAGGATATACTATGAAATTTCCTAGATGGGCTATAGCCTATAAATTTGAGGCGGAGGAAACTACTACTAAATTATTAGCAGTGCAGTGGAATGTAGGTAGAACGGGAAAAGTAACCCCCCCAACAGCATTATTGGAGCCTGTGGAAATTGCAGGTGCCACTGTGAGGCGTGCCACTTTAAATAATTATGATGATATAGAAAGAAAAAAAAGGTAAGACTAAATTCCAGAGTATTAATCCGCAGATCCAATGAGGTAATTCCAGAGATAATGGGAGTAGTAGATACAGATGAAGAAACAGAAGAAATTAAAAAAACCAAGCCATTGTCCAGCCTGTGATACTGAATTATATCAAGATGGAGTTCATATATTTTGTCCAAATTCCCTAAATTGCAAACCACAATTAGTGTCTAGAATAGTACATTTTGCATCACGAGATGCTATGAATATCGAAGGATTAAGTGAAAAAAAACTGCAGAAAAATTATTTGAAGAATTGGATCTAATGGATGTGGCAGATCTTTATGAAATAAAGTATGATGATTTAATGAAATTAGAAGGCTTTAAAGAAAAAAAAGACTAATAATCTGCTGGAAGCCATAGAAAGAAGTAAAGGTACTACACTAACTCAATTTATATATGCCTTAGGCATACCAAATGTAGGCCTTAGAACAGCAGGAGATTTGGCAGCACATTTTAAATCCTTAGGAGCTATTAGAAATGCAGAATACGAGGAATTAATGACTATACCAGATATAGGTCCTAAGATTGCAGAGAGTATAGTAGAGTTTTTCCATGATGAACATATAATTCAAGGTATTGAAAAGCTATTATTCGAAGGGGGGGTAAATCCCCCATTATGAAGAAACTAAAGTAGAGGAATCCATATTTACTGGCAAAACTGTAGTAATTACCGGCACAATAGAGGCCTTTACCCGTAAAGAATTAAAGGATATAATAGAAAATATGGGAGGTAAAGTGTCTTCTTCCGTAAGTAAAAACACAGATTATGTAATAGTAGGGGGGGAAAATCCAGGATCAAAATATGATAGGGCAATGGAATTAGAAGTGGAGATTATGGATGAGGACAGAATAAAGGAGATTTTAAAATAGAATAAAATATAATTCGATTATGAAAATATAAACAATTTAAAAAAACCTATACTATAGAAAATAGTATAGGTTTTTTTCAATTGGAGTTTATTAATATCCTATGTTAAGATATTCATTGGTTTAGGGAAATAAAATACTTGGAGTGAGACTATGGGAAAGCAAAAAAAATTAAGGATGATTTTGCATACTTGGAAAACATTTCGAAAAGCTTCGGAAAAATAAATGCGCTTAAAAATATTTCTTTAAACATTGAAAAAAATAAGATTACAGCTATAGTTGGGGGACAATGGTTCAGGGAAGAGTACCCTTATTAAAATCTTATCTGGTACCTTGCGACCCGATGAAGGAAGTATACATATAGAGGGCAAAGATTATGAATATATGACACCCAAATTAGCATATGAAAATGGTATAGCTACAGTTTATCAAGATTTGTCACTAGATAATTATAGAGATGTTACGGGCAATATATTCCTCGGTAAGGAACTAACTAAATTTGGGTTTATCCTCAATTATGAAAAAAATGAATAATCAAACTCAAGTATTATTAGAAAGTTTAGATATAGATATCCCCCCCTATTTAAAAACGCCTGTAGGATATCTTTCTGGGGGGACAAAGGCAGTCTGTTGCAATTGCAAGGGCTATTTTTCAAGGAAGGAATTTAATAATCTTTGATGAGCCAACAGCAGCTATGGGAATTAAAGAATCTAAAGCTACTAATAAATTGATAAAATCTTTACCAGACAAAGGTTTTTCGGTTTTAGTAATAAGTCATGATATGCATCAGGTTTTTGAAATAGCCGATAGGATTTTTATTATGCGAAATGGTGAAATAATTGACAATGTACTGAAAACTGATACTACACCGGTAAAACTAATGGAAAGAATAAGTAGCGATTCATAGATAATTATTGCAAAGGGTGAGGATATGAGTACAAAATACGATAAAAAAAACAGAAGGAATAGAAAAAAACCTTTACACAGTTATTTTTATTAGGGGTATTACTTGCTTTAGTTTTATATTTGTCTATCCGTTCTCCTTTTTTTTCTTACATGGGACAATATCCGAAATATACTGGACCACACTGCATTACAATTGATAATGGCCATTGGTATGACTTTTGTAATTTCTACTAGAGGCATCGATTTGTCCATTGGAAGCATAGTTGCTTTGACAGGGATTGCTATAGGATTATTAATTAAAAGTGGGGGGGTCTCCATTGTGACATCATCTATTTTAGGGGGGGTGCTATTAGGCGGGATATTAGGCACAATAAACGGATTAATTATTTCAAAACTTAAAATAGCTCCCTATGTGGTAACTATAGGAAGTATGTCTTTATTCCGTGGATTAAGTTTAGTCATTACAAAGGGTCAGCCGATATATGGCTTTCCTGTTGAATTTACTTATTTTGGGAAAGGAGATTTTGGTAAAATTAATCCACCAATAATATTGGGGCTACTGATGATATTATTAGCTGTTTTTTTACTAAAATATACAAAGTGGGGGCAATATGCTTTAGCTATTGGTGGAAATGAAGAGGCCTTAAGAAGAGTTGGAGTACCTGTAGACTTTTATAAGACGACTATATATGCATTTTCTGGATTAACTGCTGGCCTTGCAGGATTAATATTAACATCAAGGCTTAATGCAGCTGAACCTAATGCAGGATTAATGTTGGAATCAGATATTATTGCTGCTGTAATATTAGGCGGTACAAATATGAAGGGTGGCAAAACTAGTATAAGTGGTACTGTAATTGCTTGTCTTCTATTATCAGTTGTACGTAATGGTCTAACTATACTTAGTATCTCGTCATATTATCAACAGTTGTTTGTAGGAACCATTATTATTTTTTTCTGTATCTATATCAGAGATACGTCAAAGAAAACAGATACAGATTCAATAATAATATAAATATAAAAAAAATAATTTAGGAGGATATGAAATATGAAATGTAAAAGATTTTATCACTAATACTAATTTTAATTCTATCTACTAGTCTGCTTGCTGGGTGCACTCCAAAAGAAGAGACAGACAGCCTAGAGGTAGAGGAAAACACTGAGGAAACTTCAGAGGGTACAACTAATGTAGAGGAAGAGAATGAAGAGAAAAATCCAATGATAGCAGAGTTAGAAGATGTTTTGATGGGACAATTAGATCCAATGCCCAAATTAAATAATGGGGAGAAAATAGGAGTAATGGTAAGTGCATTGGCTAATCCATTTTGGGCAAATATGAAAGATAAATATGAAAAGGCAGGAGAAGAATTAGGAATTGATGTAGAAGTATTTGCAGCTGCTAAAATGATGATACTACTGGACAATTAGAAACATTAGATGGATTAATAGTAAAAGATTATGATGCTATTGTATTTTCACCAATTGATGCCAATAATTTAATTCCAGGTTTAGTAAGGGCAAATCAAGCTGGTGTGCCAGTTATAAATTTAGGGCCTGGTGTTAATTTAGATGCTCTTACAGAACAGGGTGGTCATTTAGATGGTATAATAACTGTTGATTTCGAAAATCAAGGTAAAATGGTTGCAGAAGATATGTTAAAACAAATGCCTGAAGGTGGAAAGGTGGCTATAATTCAGGGAATGCCTGGGGGGGCTGGCCAAAGTGAAGGCCGTACTAAGGGAGCAAAGGAAGTTTTTGAAAATACAGATGGAATTGAATTGGTAAGTATTTTACCTGGAAATTGGGACAGAAATACAGCTTATAATCTTGCTACAGATTTAATCCAAGCTCATCCAGATTTAAAAGGTATATTTGCTTGCAATGATGTTATGGCTCTTGCAGCAGTAGAAGCTCTAGAAACAGCTGGTAAGAGAGATGGAGTTATTATCTATGGCGTAGACTTTACAGAGGAAGCTGGGGAAGCAATAAAAGCAGGACGTTATGATGGTACAATAACTTATTCCCCCCCATCAGTATATACAAAAGCAGCTCTTCTTTTATCCTTAAAAGTAGTACAAGGTCATGAAATTCCAGAAAAAGTATATTCACCCTTAGTAATTGTAAATAAGGATAATATAGATGAATTTCATGGATGGGAATAAAACTAGAGACTATATAGTAGAGACGGCCTTATTAGGTCAAGGTCTTATATCTATTGAAGATGAGGAGATATTATCTATATGGCCTAAAGATGCACTACTTGCATGGGTTCAGAAGGGCAAAATAAAAATAGGTACAATAGAAGAATTTATTCCTGCGAGGAAATCAAATAATTGGGGAAGATTAGATGGCATTACGATTAAAACAAGCTTCATGCTGATGTAAATGCGTATTTAACTGCTTCAGGAACTATGGTAGTTGCCAAAGAAATTGGATGTCCTGTTGTGGTTTCAGCTGGTATAGGTGGCATAGGAGATATAAAAGCAGAAAGACTCTGTTATGATTTACCAGCACTTTCTCAACTTGGGATTACATTGGTAGCAACATCTCCTAAGGATATGCTAGATATTCCAGCTACTTTAAACTGGTTGGATAATCATGGAGTGAAAGTTTCCGGTTTTAATACTGATATTTGCAATGGATATATTTAGTACAGGATGCTATAAAACTTAGGGGGGCAAATAAATTCTAAAGACACAAACAAACTAGAATATGGATGTAATTTAATTTTGAATCCAATTCCAGAGGAAAGACGGTTACAGGATTTATCCCTATTAGAAAATGCTATAAAAGCAGGGGAAGAAGCCGAAAGCCAGGGAAGTATATATCATCCTGCAGCCAATGCTTGTTTTGATAAATTAAGTCTTGGTTTATCATCTAAAATTCAACTAGAGTCCCTAATCTCTAATATAGAGGTTGCAAAATCAATAACTAGAAATAGATAATAGTAAATAAAATTATATTATAGAAATCAAATAGCAGAAAATATTTACTGCTATTTGATTTTTATACTTTAAGTGGTAAAATAGAATAGATGATTTCCTGTCATTCTGAAGGCGAGGGGGGGTAGTCGTCATTCTGAGCGGAGCGAAGAATCTCTGTATTGCATAGAACCGAGATCTTTTATTTCATATATTTATTCAATGGGTATGTAGAGCCTGTATTCAGGATGACAGAAGAGGTTCAAGAAGACAGAAATAAAACAAAAGGAGGACTTAATTTGATTTCCAAAGAAGATATACATCATATATTAGAACTTAGCAAAATAGGACTAAGTGAGAATGAAGTAGAAAAATTTTCTAAAGAATTTGCTAAAACCTTAGAAGAACTAAAAATAATAGGAGAAATAGATTTAGAAAATGTAGAACCTACTTTTTTTCGTAAACAATAATAAAAATCCTCTAAGGGAGGATATAGTAGGAGAATCTCTACCCTTAGAAGAAGTTATAAAAAAAATGCACCAGATGAAAAATATGGATATTTTAAATTGCCAAATGTGATGGATTAGGAAGGTGAAAAAAATTGGATATTACTAAATTAACAGCTATAGAAATGAGAGAAAAACTAATTGGAAAGGAAATCTCCAGTCGTGAAATAGTAAATGCTCATTTAGAAATAATAGATAAAAAGGAAAAGAATATAAATGCCTTTATTACTATTACTGAGGAAGAAGCTTTAAATAAAGCTGATGAAATAGATAAGAAAATAAAAAAATGGGGGGGAAAAATTAGGACCTTTAGCTGGAATTCCTTTAGGAATTAAAGACAATATAATTACTAAGGATATAAAAACCACCTGTGGCTCTAAAATGTTGAAGGATTTCATTCCGCCTTATGATGCTACAGTTATTGAAATCATTAAAAATGCCGATGGAATTATAATAGGAAAAATAATATGGACGAATTTGCCATGGGTTCCTACACTGAAACTTCATATTTTGGCCACACAAAAAAATCCACTAGATTTAGAAAGAACTCCAGGAGGCTCTAGTGGTGGCTCTGCAGCAGGGGTTGCTGCCTACGAAATACCCCCCCTATCTTTGGCATCAGATACAGGTGGTTCTATTAGACAACCAGCAGCTTTTTGTGGTTTAGTAGGGATTAAACCTACCTATGGCTTGGTTTCTAGATATGGTCTAGTATCTTTTGGAAATTCCCTAGATCAAATAGGTGTAATTGGGAGAAATGTAGAAGATACTGCCCTATTATTAGATACTATAATTGGCTATGATAAAAAAAGATTCTACTTCCATGAAGGGAAAAGAAAATCTATTGGAAGGATTAAGTGTCAATATTCAAGGACTAAAAATAGCCATTCCAAAGGAACTTTTTAATATGGAAATAGATGAAGAAATTAGAAAAATAATGAAAAATTCCATTAAAATATTTGAAAAATTAGGGGGGGCAAATATAGAAGAAATATCTATGTCTCATATTAAATACAGTAGTGCTACTTATAATATTATATCTAATGTAGAGGCCAGCTCTAGTTTATCTAGATTTGATGGCATTAGATACGGTTATAGAACAGAAAAACATAATACTCTAGATGAATTATATAAAAACACCAGGGGGGGAGAGGGCCTAGGTTGGGAAACTAAGAAGAGAATATTAGCAGGCAATTATTATTTAACTAGGGGGGGAAATAAGAGAAAAATATTATAATAAAGGCAGTAAAACTCCGAAGTCTTATTATAGATGATTTTGAAAATGCTTATGAAGATTATGATATAATACTAACTCCTATGTCTTCAGTATTGCCACCCAAATTAGGGGGGGAAAATGATTATAGCAATATATTTACAGCTTCAGTAAATCTTTGTGGCCTACCAGCTATATCTATTCCAGCAGGATTTGTATCAGGGCTACCTGTGGGGGGGTACAATTAATTGGAGATAAATTTGAAGAGTTAAAATTACTAAATGCAGCACTAGCCTTTGAAAGAAGTTTAAGCTTTGGAGGTGAAGAGAATGAAATATAAAACTATAATAGGTTTAGAAATCCATGTGGAATTAATGACCAATACTAAAATATTTTGTTCCTGTACCAATGAATTTGGTGGAGATGTAAATACCCATACATGTCCAGTATGTTTAGGATTACCTGGGGGGGCATTACCTGTTCTAAATGAAAAGGTATTAGAATATGGCATAAAAGCTGGAATTGCCTTTAATTCTGAAATAGCCAATAATACTAAAATGGATAGGAAAAATTATTTTTATCCTGACTTAGTTAAAGGCTATCAAATATCTCAAGATGAAAAGCCGCTATGCTCTGGTGGATATATTGAATTAGAATTAGAAGAAGGACCTAAGGCTGTTAGATTAAATAGAATTCATATAGAAGAAGATACAGGAAATCCCTCCATACAGAAGAGGGAGATTCTCTACTAGATTATAATAGGGCAGGAGTACCTTTAATAGAAATCGTAACAGAGCCAGATATGAATACTCCAGAAGAGGCCAGATTATTTTTAGAAAACCTAAAGTCCACTTTAGAATATATTGAAGTCTCTGACTGTAAAATGGAGGAAGGCTCCCTAAGATGCGATATTAATATAAATGTAATGGACACAGAAACAGATAAAAGAACTAATATTACGGAAATTAAAAATTTAAACTCCTTCAGATCGGCAGTTAAGGCTATGGAATATGAAGAGGAAAGACATAGGAATTTACTTTCCCAAGAAAAAAATACCATAAAAGAAACTAGAAGATGGGATGAAGTAGAAAATAAGACCATAGTTATGAGGGAAAAGGGAGAGGCTACAGATTTTAAATATGCAGTAGATGGGGGGATTTCCTTCCCATTGTAATTGAAAATCAATGGATAGAAGAAATTAAAAATAATTTACCAGAATTACCTCACAATAAAAAGAAAAGACTTATAGAAGAATACAATATTCCAGAATATGATGCAGGTGTATTAGTCCAGTCTAGGGAATTGGCAGATTTCTTTGAAGAAACGGTGAAATACTTTAAAGATGCCAATCAAGTAAGTAATTGGCTAATGGGAGATGTACTTAGGAGATTAAATGATGCTGGATTAGAAATTAGGGATTTAAAATTTGGGGGGGCTAAAGAATTGGCAGATTTAATTGAATTAGTCAATGGCGGAAAGATTAGCAATAATATAGGGAAAAAGGTCCTAAGGGATATGTTTGAAACAGGTAAGACTCCAGAGGAAATTGTAAAGGAAAAGGGCCTAATTCAAATTTCCGATGCAGGAGAATTGGAAGAAATAGTAGATAAGGTATTAGCAGAAAATGAACAATCCATAATAGACTATAGAAATGGAAAAGATAGAGCTCTAGCTTTTTAGTAGGCCAAGTAATGAAGGCCTCTAGAGGCAAGGCAAATCCTCAAATGGTAAATAAAATAGTGAAAGAAAGGCTGGAAGGATAGTATTAATCTACAAATTAACAAACTATTAGAAAATTTAGACTTGTGAAACTTTTCTAATTCCTATATAATATTCATAACTATTTCTTAATAGTTATGAATATTATTTTATTATGGAGGTGGATTTTATGGAGAAGAAAAAAAATAAGTCTTACTACCAAAATTTTTATTGGCTTAATATTAGGTTTGATTACAGGAATAATTGTTTACTTCTTGCCATCAGGAACTTTCAAAAATGATATTTTGATCAATGGAATTTTCCAGCTAGTAGGACAAATTTTCTTAAGAGGTATTATGATGATGGTAGTTCCCTTAGTGTTTATATCCCTTGTAAATGGTGCTGCTAGTATGGGAGATATAAAAAAAACTGGGGGGGAGAGTTGGGGTTAGAACCATATTATTTTATTTAGTTACCACAGCTTTGGCTGTTTCCATTGCTTTAAGTCTTGGATACTTCTTAAAGCCAGGAATTGGATTAGATCTAGGAGCGATTCAAGAAGTAGAAGTAAGTATTAACGAAAAGACCCCCCCATTGGTACAAATACTATATGAAATGATACCTAATAATCCAGTGGCAGCCATGAGTCAAGGGAATATGTTGCAAATAATAGTATTTGCCATAATAACTGGAGTTGGATTATCTGCCTTGGGGATAAGGCTAAGTCTTTATTAAAATTGTTTGAGGAATTAAACGAACTAATGATGAAAATGGTAGGTTTTGTAATGCTAATGGCACCTATTGGCGTATTCGGCCTAATTGCAAAGACTTTTGCTACTGTAGGTTATGATGGATTATTACCACTATTAAAATATGTGGGGACTGTGTATTTAGGTTTAATTATTCATGTAGGATTAGTCTATTCTGGAATGCTAAAAGGATTCACAGGTTTAAGCCCAAGACATTTTTTTCAGAAAGTTTTGGCCTGCCATGTCTGTAGCCTTTTCTACTGCTAGCAGTAATGCAACTGTACCCATTAATTTAGAAATTACAGAAAAAGAACTAGGTGTATCTAAAGATATAGCTTCCTTTACCATACCCTTAGGAGCTACTATTAATATGGATGGAACGGCTATTATGCAAGGGGTAGCTACTTTCTTTATAGCACAGGTCTATGGTATGCCTTTAAACCTAAATGCTATATTAACAGTAGTTCTAACAGCTACCTTAGCATCTATTGGGACAGCAGGAGTACCTGGAGCAGGAGCTATAATGCTATCTATGGTATTACAATCCATTGGTCTGCCTATAGAGGGCATAGGTCTAATTATGGGTATAGATAGATTGGTAGATATGGGGGGGAGAACGGCTATTAATATTACAGGAGATTCTGTATGTACAGTGATAATTGCACAAAAAGAAGGAGAATTAAATGAAGAAATCTTTAGAGCCAAACCAAAAAGTTTAGCCAAATAGATATAAGGAAAATAATATATATGTCATCCTAAGCATAGTGATGGATGACGGTTTAATAAGATAGGGGGGGTCCGTCCCTATCTTATTTTTATCTAAAAAAAAGTGTACCCCTAGTGTATTAAAACTCTTTTATTTCTGCTATAATATATTTAGAAGAAATAAAGGAGGAAATATAATGGAAATAGGAAAATTACCAAATGAAGTATTGGAGAGAATAGTATTTGATAATATAAAAAATAAAAGGGAAGAAATCTTAGTAGGTTCTGGCATAGGTGAAGACAATGCCATAATAGATTTTGGTGAAGATGTTTGCATAATGTCTACAGATCCAATTACTGGTGCGACCAAGGGCATTGGAAAATTGGCCATATATATTTCCTGCAACGATGTAGCTAGTAGTGGTGCAGAACCTATAGGTGCTTTACTGACTATATTAGCACCACCAAGTACCACAGAAAAGGATATAGAATTGATAATGAAAGAAGCTGGAGAAGCCTCCAAAGAATTAAATATAGAAATAATGGGAGGTCATACAGAGGTTACTGATGCAGTAAATAGAGTAGTAATTTCCACTACTGTAGTGGGGGGGAAACAAAAGAAAAAAAACATGCTAGACATAAATAAAATTAATGTAGGAGATAAGGTTTTAATTACAAAATATGCAGCCATAGAGGGGGGGACTTCTATTATTTCAAAGGAATTAGAAGATTATCTAAAGGGGGGGAAATTGACAGAGGAGGAAATAGTAGAAGCACAGAATATGGGGGGGAATTAGTTTCTGTAGTAAAGGAAGGTACCATACTTGGAGAAATGGGCGTGAATTATATGCATGATATTACAGAAGGGGCATATTAGGTGCTGTATGGGAAGGCGCCATAGCTATAGATAAGGGAATAAAAGTATATGAAGAATTAATTCCTATGAAGGAAATCACTAAAAAAAATGTCTTCTATACTAGATATAGATCCCTATAGATTAATTTCCAGTGGCTCTATGTTGGTAATTGCCAAGGAGGATAAAATCCCTGAAATTAAAAAGAAATTAGGAGCAGAAAATATAAATATATCTATAATTGGGGGGGAAGTCATTGAAAAAGGAGTATTTATAGAGAAAAATGGATTAGCAGAAGAAATCCCTTCTCCTGGTAGTGATGAATTATATCGGGCTCTACAATTTTAGAGTGCATATTACATTATCATTACAAAAGTTCTATTTCATTGACATAATATTAGGGCAAGTGATATAAATAGATTAAGAGAGTTAAAATTATACTAGTATATGTAGAAAGGGGGGGATTTCATGAAAAGGTGGAAATTTTTCCTATCCTTTTTATTAGCTATTGTATTTATTAGCACACCAGGATTTGCAGCAAAGTCAAGCTATATGACGGTAAAAGTAAATGGTAGCAATTCTCAAGTAAGGGAAACGCCAGTATTATTAGATGGACAAGCCATAAAAGCTGAGGCACCTAGTTATATTAATAAAGATGGTCTTACTTTTGTCCATATAAGATTTGTGGAAAACTATGGAGCAAAAGTAGACTGGGAGCAGAAGACTAAAACTGCCATTATACAGCAGGATGGAAAAGAAATAAGAATGCCTGTTGATGGGGGGGATGTAATCTATATAAATGGAGACAAAAAGTCAATAGATAAGAAATTTGCTCCAAGGCTAGTAATATTTCCAAGTAATGAAAAATATGCTAGCACTATGATTCCTTTCAGATTAGTATCGGAAACTCTGGGCTATGAAGTAGGCTATGATGAAATAAAGGGAATACCCTACATAAATACTCCAAAAGAGGAAATTTCAGAAGAGAAACCAGAACCAGAGCCAGAACCAGAAGAAGATTTATCCCATTTAAATAGAGTTCAGGCTATTCAAAAAGAAAGGATAAATGGCAAAGAATCCATAGTAATTTATAATACAGAAAATATATCTATTAATACCATGAGACTAAATAATCCTGATAGAATAATAATAGATATAAAGACTCATTATTAGAAAATGGAACATACTTTGAATACGATTATGAACTAGGTTCTATAAAAAAAAGTAAGAGTATCTCAGTTTAGTCCAGATAATAATTATAATCCAAATGACAAAATTGTTCGTCTAGTTTTGGATATTAAGGATGGAGTAAATAGTGCAGAAGTGAAAATAGATAGGGATGGAGATAAATTAATTATCACTCCAGAGGAAAATATTTGGGAAATACTAAATTATTCCATGGAAGGGCCTAATAGAATAGTGACTATTAATGCCAATAGGGATACGGATTACAATATACAATATAATAGTCATTTAAGAAATGTACTCATTACCCTACCAGTTGAAAATATAGATTTAGTCGAAGGCAATGTAAAAATAAATGATGGATTAATTGGAGATATTTCCATAGAGGAAATAGGAGATGAAGCCTATATTACTATAAATTGCATGAGGGCTGCAGATTATAACATATTGTCTAGAACTATAGATAATGAAATAAAATTATCTCTAAAGAGAGATAGCAATATTAGCCCTTATGATAGAATTATAGTAATTGACCCAGGCCATGGAGGGAAAGACCCAGGAACTGTGCAAGCTGGTGTTAGGGAAAAGGATATAAACCTAGCTGTATCCCTAAAACTAAATGAGGCATTACAGGACAAGGGCTATACTACTGTAATGACCAGAGAAGGAGATACTTATCCTGAAAATGTTGCTAGGGCAAAATTAGCCAATGAATTATATGCAGATCTATATATTAGTATTCATGCTAATTCCATAGGAAATCCAGATATACATGGCATACAGGTATTGTATTATTCTAAAGATAAGGCCAATGTAACCAAAGAACAAACTCTAGCCTTAGCCAATATAATGATGGAGGAGATTACTAAGGGAACTGGTGCACAGGACAAAAATTTACTGGCCCGAGACAAAACCATCGTAATAAGAGATACCAATATGGCATCTGTATTAATAGAAACAGGGTTCTTAACCAATCCAAGAGAAAGAGAACTGTTACAAAGTGAAGAATACCAAGATCTAATTGTAGAATCCATTGTTAGAGGAATTGAAAGGTATTTTGAAATATATTAAAAAAAATAGGACGACTGTTGAAATGGTCGTCTTATTTTTATGTCTTGGACAATAAAATAATCATAGTATAACTTTCCCATTAATATAATGTAATAAAAACATGGGGGGAGGTTTAATGATGAAAAATAGAAAAATATTATTATGGATTTTAATAATAATAATGAGCATAAGCACCATTAGCTGCAGAAAAAAAGGATGGATTTAAGAAACTATTTACTAAAGAAGAAGATATGGAAATAATCCGCTCTGATGAATATGATTTTGAAATAACAGAAGAAGATGGCATGAGAAAGACAGTATTATATTTTAGAGACAAACAGGGATTATTAGTACCTCTAATGAGAAAAATCCCTTGGGAAGAGGGGGGGATTGCTCGTTCAGCCTTAAATAATATGATAGATTCCTCAGAATTAAGGGAGAATCTAAAATATACAGGACTAATTCCCATAATACCTGCTGGAACAGAAATAAGGGGAATGTCCATAAACGAAGAGACGGGAGTTTGCAAAGTAGATTTTACAGAGGAAATAATGAATTACGAAACAGAAAGGGAACAGGAAAATTTTATAAAAGGAATAGTCTATACCTTAACAGAATTTCAGGCCATTGACGAAGTCCAATTTTTAGTAAATGGAGAAACAGCTAATTTTAAATTTGGTAGCATTGGGGGGGCCACACCTCTAAAAAGAAAATATAAATTTAGTAGGAGACTTAGATGATTTTAATTCCAAAGTAGTGGTCTATTATAAGGGGGGGAATCATTTTGAAGAGGATTATGAATACTTCGTTCCAGTAACCATACCTACATTGGCGCCAGTACCTAATATATATACTGCGATGGAAACCCTATTTGATGGACCTAATGCAGAACTAGGCTTAGGCTCTAATATTCCCGATGGCACTAGTTTCCATGGCATAGATATTAAAGATGGAATAGCCTATATAGACATATCCTTCGACTATGGAGAGCCTCCAATGGATAATGATATATTTAGTAATATGATGAAAACATAGGTCTAACCCTATCAGAGTTTGAAGATATAGAAAAAGTAGAGCTATTGGTAGACGGTAAAAGCCTAGCAGAATTGGGGGGGTAGATCTATACAATATGACAATACCAGCCTTTGCTAATGAATAAAAATTCTGGGACAGTGGGGGGACGGTTCTCCCTGTCCCAAAATTTTTACCTAGTAAATACAATAAATATCTGGTAAAATAATATAAAATACAAAATAGGTGATATACTATGAAAAGAAAACAAATAATACTATCTACGGGAAATCCTGATAAAGTAGTGGAAATAGAAAATATATTTAAGGATTTGGAAATAGATATAGTATCTAAGAAAGATTTAGGCCTTGGAGATTTAGAAGTAGAGGAAACTGGAAATACTTTAGAAGAAAATGCAATAATTAAAGCAAAGGCCATAAGTGAAAAAGTGGAGGGTATAATCATTGCAGATGATACGGGCTTGTTTGTAGACTATTTAAATGGGGCTCCTGGAGTTCATTCTGCTAATTTTGGTGGTGGAGACCATGATTATAGAAAAAAATAATGAAAGACTTCTAAGAGAATTAGAAGGAGTTCCAATAGAGAAAAGAGAAGCATATTTTGAAACTGTAATAGCCATTATATTAGAGGATAAAAGCATTAGAACTCTCAGTGGCAGATGTGATGGCATAATTGCATTAGAGCCAATAGGGAGTATGGGCTTTGGCTATGATCCGATATTTATTCCAAAGGGATACAATAAAAGCTTTGGGGAATTAGGCCTAGATATTAAAAACAAAATCAGCCATAGAAGTAGGGCCTTAGAAAAACTAAAATTAGAGATAAACAATATATTAGAGGATGATACAGATGAGGATATTTGTAATAAGTGATACACATGGAAGGACTGATGGGATAATCTCTAAAATAAAACAAATGGAAGAACCAGATTTGATTATACATTTAGGAGACTATGTAGAAGATGGATTAAAAATAGAAGAAGAAACCTATGTGGAAACCATTATTGTAAAGGGAAACGGAGATTATTTTCATACAGAATTCAATGAAGATGAACTCCTTACAATAAATAACAAAAAAAGTATTTATAAGCCATGGGCACAATTACAATGTTCAATATGGGGGGGAGGATAATATTATTTATAAGGCTCTGGAATTAGGGGCAGATCTAATTTTATTTGGTCATACCCATGTGCCAAGGCTTTTTGAAGAAGCAGGCATATTAGTTATGAATCCTGGTAGTCCTACTTTTCCAAGGGGCTTTAGGGGGGGTAGCAAAACTTTTGGTATAATAGAAATAGATGAAGAAATATCTGGTGAAATTATAGAAATTGAATAAAAACTATTGACATTAAGGAAATAAGCTGTTATAATTCTATATTGTCAGCAAGAAACTAGGAGGATAATTTCGCCTGCGGGTGCGGGTGTAGCTCAGTGGTAGAGCACTGGCTTCCCAAGCCAGCTGCGAGGGTTCGATTCCCTTCACCCGCTTTAAGAAATTCATACTAGGACATTTAGAAGTGCCCATAGGATATGCACCTATAGCTCAGTAGGATAGAGCAACGGACTTCTAATCCGTGTGCCGGGGGGGTTCGAATCCTCCTAGGTGCACCAGTTTAATAAATATGTGGTGGGTGTGGCCTAGCTGGTTAAGGCGCCAGATTGTGGCTCTGGAGATCGTGGGTTCGAATCCCATCATCCACCCATGACCCATTAGCTCAGTCGGTAGAGCACTTGACTTTTAATCAAGGAGTCCGGCGTTCGAATCGCCGATGGGTCACCATAGGCGGGAGTGGCGGAATTGGCAGACGCGCTAGACTTAGGATCTAGTGTCATTGACGTGGGGGGTTCAAGTCCTCTCTCCCGCACCAAATCTAGAATTGGCGAAGGCCAATTCTATTTTAATTTATAGACTATTAAATTTCTAATTAAACCACTGTCATCCTGAACCGAAGGTGAAGGATTCTGGTTTTTAAGGAGCAAGTAGAATGAAAACAATCATTATAATCCTAATTTTAATACTAATATTCCTAATCTACAATCATATTCAAATTTCCAAAATTCATGTAAGCAGGCCCATATTATATAATTCTAAATTAAATAAAGAATTAAGGCTTACTCAAATATCAGACTATCACAATAATACAAAAATTCATCAAGACAAATTATTTAAGGAAATAAAAGACTTTAATCCTCATATAATATTATTAACTGGAGATATTATAGACAGCAAAACTAAGGATTTAGATTCTACTATGGATTTAATTAAAAAGATCCAGTCTATTAATCCCAATATATATTTTGTTAGAGGAAATCATGAAATAGGGAATAAACATGAGGATAAATTTATATATAAAATAAAAGAAACTGGCATACAAATATTAGACAATGAAAATCAAGTGGTAAATTTAGACGACGAAAAAAATCAATATTTGTGGTGTAAGCTTTTATATAAATAGAAAAGACTACGAAAAGTCTCTAAAGGGAATAGATGAAAAGAACTTTACTCTAATGCTTTCCCATTCTCCAAACAGACCTATGGCTTATACTACAGGTCTAGAAGATTTGATACTATCAGCCATACTCATGGCGGGCAAGTAAGGCTACCTATTATTGGATCTATAGTAGTCCCAGGCCAAGGATTTTTCCCTAAATACGATAAAGGAATATATGAATTGGAAAACACTACATTATATATAGACAGTGGCCTAGGCAATAGCTTATTGCCCCCCCTTAGACTTTTCAATAGAATCCAAATAAGTAATATAATAATAAAACCAATTGACAATTAAAAGCCCATATTATATTATTAATATTGTGAACATGCACCTGTAGCTCAATTGGATAGAGCACCTGACTTCGGATCAGGGCGCTGGGGGGGGTTCGAGTCCTCTCAGGTGCATTATTTTGTTTCAACAGGGGGGGCTGCATATGGGAGATATTGTATTATATATAATGGTTTTATTTTCAATTATAGGTGGAGTAGACAAGCTATTGGGAAATCGCCGCGAACTAGGCGAAAAATTTGACGAAGCCTTTAGAAGTATGGGTAGTCTAACCCTTTCCATGGTAGGAATAATAGGTCTTGCACCATTTATTTCTCAAATACTTTCCCCCCCATTTCTTATGAAATTATCTAATTTAACTGGAGCAGACCCTTCCATATTTATATCCAGTATATTGGCTTCAGATTTAGGTGGCTATACCAGCAGTATAGAACTGGCCCAAAGTCAAAAAAATAGCAGAGTTTTCTGGACTAATACTAGCTTCTACCATGGGAGCAACTATTTCCTTCACTATACCCATAGCAGTAAATCTAATACCAAAAACGATTTTCCTTACTTTGCTAAGGGCATACTTTCGGGAATAATTACGATCCCTCTAGCATGTTAATTGCCGGTATTGCCATGGACATACCCTTAAATATAATAGTAATAAATTTATTACCAGTAATAATACTATCCATAATAATTGGATTTGGGCTATTTAAATATCAAGATAGAACTTTGCGAGTCTTTAATCTGCTAGGAAGAAGTATTGTGGTCATAAGTACCATTGGTCTATTAATCAGTATATTAGACTTTATACTAGGAATAAAATTAATTTCTAATATGATTCCCTTTGAAGAGGCCTTTATAATTGTAGGGAAAACTGCTGTAATGATTTCAGGAGCCTATCCCTTATTTCATTTCATATCAAATAAATTGGGAAAACATTTAAACAAATTATCTAGTAAACTAGGAATCAACCAATTTTCTACACTAGGTCTAATGACATCTCTAGCCAATGCCATTCCTACTATGGGAATCTATGGCAGTATGGACAATAGGGGGGGAAAGTTTTAAATGCAGCCTTTATGGTAAGTGGCGCTTTTGCCTTTGGTGGGCAGTTAGGCTATGTTTCTAGTATATCTAAGGATATGATTGTGCCTTTTCTATTAGCAAAATTATCCGGCGGTATTTTCGGTATTATCTTAGCAAATTTAATAATTGGAATAGGTGAAAGAGAGAATTAACTCTCTTTTTATATTATATGAAATTTCAGTAATTTCCCAATTGAAAAATAATTTAGAATTGTATATCATATTATATAAGACGGGGTTTACATTCTAATATTTCATTAAAAATAGGGGGGATGATGAAAATGAGAATTCAGGAACATCCTATTTTATCTTTTGAACTAAGGGAAGAGATAAAATTCACTTTTGATGGGGGGGAGGAATATAGGGGCCATGAAGGGGATACTATAGCCTCAGCTCTTCATGCTGCTGGTGTAAAAGTCCTAGGCCATCATTATGTGAGCAATAGGCCTAGGGGGGGATTTTATTGTGCCATTGGGAATTGCTCCTCATGTTTAATGACAGTAAATGGCGAGCCTAATGTGCGAATATGTGTGGAAAAATTAAAAGATGGCATGATAGTGGAAACTCAAAAGGGGGGGCGAGGTGAATTAAAATGAGGACAAAGGAAGTTGCAGTAATTGGCGGGGGACCAGCTGGATTATCAGCAGCCATATCAGCAGCATCTTGTGGGGCAAAAGTAGTCCTTTTAGAAAGGGAAGACAATTTAGGAGGACAACTTAAAAAGCAAACTCACAAATTTTTTTGGCTCCCAAAAACAATATGCATCCACCAGGGGGGGTTTCGACATAGGAAATATTTTAGAAAAACAAATTGAGGAATACAGGGGGGGACAAATAGAGGTACTTACAGATGCCATTGCCATAGGCTATTATGAAGATGGAGTTCTTAGTTTTATTCATGAAAAAAAACTATAGAAAATAAAACCAGAAAGATTAATTGTAGCCACAGGGGGGCATCTGAAAAATTTTTGGCTTTCCCCCCAATAACGATTTGCCTGGGATTTATGGTGCAGGGGGGGCAGTCCAAACTTTAATGAATGAATATGGAATAAAGCCAGGAAACAATGTATTAATGGTAGGAGCAGGAAATATAGGCCTAATAGTATCTTATCAGTTAATGCAGGCAGGAGTTAATGTAAAAGCCATAATAGATGCAGCGCCGAGAATTGGAGCTATTTAGTCCACGCTTCTAAAATTCGGAGAAGAGGGGTTCCCATACTGGTATCCCATACTATAAAATACGCCCATGGCACTAATTTTGTAGAAGGGCTACTATTTGGGAATTAGACGAAAACTGGCAGCCTATATATGGTACTGAAAAGGATATAGATGTGGACCTTATCTGTATATCCGTAGGCCTATCTCCTATAGTGGAATTTCTATGGCAGGCAGGATGTGAAATGAAATATGTAGGAGAATTAGGAGGCCATGTTCCAATTAGGGATAGAAGTTTAAAACCACCATAGATGAAATCTATGTGGCGGGAGATGCAGCAGGTATTGAAGAAGCCAGCTCTGCCATGGTAGAGGGAAGACTTGCGGGAATATCTGCAGCCATTAGTCTAGGATATGATAGTGAAGAATATATAAATTTAAGAGAAGACTATATTGAACAGTTAAATTCCCTTAGAAATGGGCCCGTAGGAGAGAAGATTTTACAGGGCTTAGACAAAGTTTTGATTGGAGGGTTTGAAAATGCTTATTAAAACTGGAATACCCACAATTGAGGATATTAAGAGTATTACTCCGTCAGATGAAATCTTACAAAGAGGCCCTGTAGCAGTAATAGAATGTTATCAAGAAATACCTTGTGATCCCTGCTATACAGCTTGTAAATTTCATGCCATTAAACCTTTCCAAGATATAAATCATAGACCAGAAATAATTTTGAAAAATGTACCGCCTGTGGACAATGTCTAATGAAGTGCCCAGGTCTTGCTATATTTATAGTTGACGAATCCTATGCAGAAACAGAAGCTACTATTATGCTGCCCTATGAATATTTGCCATTGCCAAAGGAAGGGGGGGACTTTGTTACAGGATTAGATAGAGCTGGAAAACCTGTATGCAGAGTAGAGGTAATTAGAGTAAGAAATACTAAAATTCATAATAAAACTCCTTTAATCACCTTAGCAGTACCAAAAGAATTTTCCATGGAGGTACGGAATTTTAATATAGAAGATTTTTATAGTGATAATACTATTATATGTCGCTGTGAAGGAATTACCCTAGGGGGGGAAATTAGAGAATTAATCAGGGAAGGCTATCATAGTTTAGATGAAATCAAGAGAATTAGCAGAGCAGGAATGGGGCCTTGTCAAGGTAGAACTTGTAGACATTTAATAATGCAAGAGATTCGAAGGGCTACAGGAGAAAGTCTTGAAGCCATGGAAATGGGCAGTTTTAGGCCACCTACAGAGAATGTAAAATTAAAATACTTTGCTGGAGGTGATACTGATGAATAAAACTGCAGATATTGTAATAATTGGCGGTGGTATTTCTGGCTGTGCTATAGCATATAATTTAGCAATAAAAGGGGGGGTTAAAAACATAGTAGTCCTAGAGAAAAAAAATATCTAGCCAGTGGCGCCACAGGCAGATGTGGTGCAGGCATTAGAATGCAGTGGGGGGGACTAAGAGAAACTGTGAATTATCTAAAATGAGTGTAGAGTTCTTTGAAAATGCCAATGAAATATTAGAATACAAAAGGGATATAGAATTTAAACAGGGAGGCTACTTAATAGTAGCAGGAACAGAAAAAGAAGATGCCCAATTTAGGGAGAATGTAAAATTACAAAATAGTTTAGGAATTCCTTCAGTATATTTAACGCCTAGTGAAGCTAAAGAAATTGTGCCATATATGGATGAAAGCAAAATAATAGGAGCTACTTTTTGTCCTAAAGATGGCCATTTAAATCCTTTTTATACTACAGAGGCTTATGCCAATGCAGCAAGGAGACTTGGGG
>JMBX01000096.1_pt1 | contig 23076 bp, 44 predicted proteins | sample 616521 | NCBI WGS metagenome assembly JMBX01 (sample SAMN02727906, study PRJNA239997) | anaerobic digester metagenome | biome: anaerobic digester; isolation source: mesophilic anaerobic digester inoculated with municipal waste water sludge... | place: Germany: Bielefeld University, CeBiTec ...
GCGGGAATACCTACGAAACGTAACGCGGCTGTGTGGCACCGCCAGGTTGTGCGCCAAATTCTAGGCAATCGCACTTATTTGGGTGAGTTTTTCCAGAATAAATGGAATGCCTCCCAAGGTAGAGTGCGCCTGCGCCCGGAAGAGGAATGGATTTTAATTCCATGCCCACCCATTATTGATCGGGTAACGTTTGCTAGGGCCCAGATGCTTTTGGCCCAGTCCCGCCGGCGTTTCGCCGGAAATGAATCGGCCTATCTTTTAAGCGGGTTAGTGCGCTGTGCCCACTGCGGCCAACCCCCCCTCAAGGGGCGTAAGTGGGGGGGTACAAACGGTGTATGCGGAGGAAGCCGGCGCAGGCTGTGGGTTAAGGATGTTGCAAGGCGCTTTAGATACTAAGGTTTGGTCTTGGTTCGCCGGTACCCTTAATGGCCGGGAGGCCCTAGCTGACCTAGCCTTACGGGAACGGCGGGAGCTGCTGCGTATTCTGATCGAAGAAATTCGGGTGGGCATGGCGGTAAGGTTGTCATCAAGACCTTTTGACATTGAAATTGAGATCTTAATGCACCTGCGCTCCACGAAAAGAATTCGCAAAGAGGTCAATCTTTTCGATCCCATCGGTTCGGACCGGGAGGGCAATGAAATCAACTTAATGGATATTCTCAGCTCGGAACGGGATGATGTTGTGGATTCGGTTGTGCTGAATATTGATCGTGCTCGATTAGCGGATAAACTGAACTGCCTGTCGAAAGGGAGCGTCTTGTCTTGGAACTGCGGTTTGGGCTTGGGCAAAAGGAAAGGCAGACCCAAAGGCAGATCGGGCGCCAGTTGGGGATCTCGCGCTCTTATGTTTCTCGCATTGAAAAGAAAGCCTTGGGCAAACTGTTGAGCGAAATGGGCCCCCCCTCTTAAGCGGGGGCCCGCTTTTTCTTTCTAGCTTGATATGCTATAATATACCAACAAACAAGAGAGATGGGGCTGCAATGGGACTTCTGCAACCGGACTTAGTTTTAAACAGTGTTTTGGATATTAAAGCGGACGATCTTCGTCAAAAAGGGATTGCGGGCTTGCTCGTAGATATTGATAATACGCTGGTGGCCTGGGAAGACTCCCTTATGGACGATAGTTTTTTTGGACTGGGTTCACCGTATGAAGCAGGCCGGCTTGGGCATGTGTATTGTGTCCAATGCGTTGGAAGATAGGACCGGTGCCTTTGCCGAACTTTTGGGCATTCCCGCGGTCGGACGGGCTATGAAACCGTTAAATCGCGCCTTTTTGCGGGGGGGTTTGGCCCTGCTTGATTTGCCCCCGGCTCGGGTGGCGGTGGTTGGTGATCAATTATTTACCGATGTTTTCGGGGGGGAAACCGCCTGGGGGGGATGTTTACTATTTTAATCAACCCCTTGAGCAGGCGAGAATTTTTCCTGACCAGAATCGTGAGGAAAATTGAAGCAAAGGTACTAAAACGAATGGTCAGACGTGGGCGGCTTGGTTCTGAGGCGGTAGCCGAGCGATTGGGGGGGAGGAAATAAATGGACAAAGAACACTGCCGGGGGGGCTGTGGCGCTAGGTTTCAGCACACCGATCCCAAGGCCTACGGGTATGTTCCCGAGAACTTAGAGAAGGAAGGGCGACTGCTCTGCCAAAGGTGTTTTCGGATCAAGCACTATGGTCGTGACGAATTTGGGCCTGTTTCTTCGGAACAATCGCTGGAAGCTATCAAGGCGGGGCTGTCTTGGTGCAGCAGTGTGGTTGTGGTTATGGATCTCCTTGATTTTGAAGCGAGCCTGCCCTCTGAGCTGCTGCGCCTGATTAGCGGTAAGCCGATGATCTTAGCCGTTAACAAAGTGGACCTTCTACCTGAGCAGACGCCCCCTTACAGAAATAGAACATTGGGTGCGCCGCCGCTTGCGGGCCCATCAAGGGCTGCGGACCGAGCCTCTTTTAATTAGTGCGCTGACCGGGCACGGTTTTATTGCGCTTGCGCAATTATTGGAAAAAAAATGGGGGGGCCCAAGATTTTGTTTGTCGGTGCAAGCAACGCCGGCAAATCCAGTGTGCTGGAGCGCTTACTTAAAATGCGCATCGGCGGCGGGCAGCGGGGGGCAGCCTCACGCCCACGGTTGCACCCTATCCGGGCACAACGGTAAGCGTTACTCGCTGGCACTGCCCGGGGGGGCCTGGTTTTGCCGATTCCCCGGGTTATGTGGTGGGCAGCAGGGTCAGTGATTTACTCACAGCGGAGTGTGCGCGGAAAATAATTCCCCCCCACCGCAAGTTATCCTCCCATTTGTATCCCATTGCCACCGGTGATTTGATGTATATCGCCGGTTTATGCGGCTTGGAATGTTTAAGCGGTAGTTCTGTTCTCTTGGGTTATGCCGGTTCTGAGGTCAAATGGGAAAAATCCAGCGCCAGGCATATACAAAAATGGCTGTATCAATTTCAAGGCCCCTGCACAGCCACCGCCTGGGCCAAGCGAGAGTTTAGGTTAAAATCGGGCGAAGATCTGGTTGTAAACGGCCTGGGCTGGGTTTCGGCGCGTCGGGCGCCTCTGGTTTTGCGGGCCCATTTTCCTGCCGGGGTGAAACTTACTGTGCGTCCTAATTTAATCGGCCCCCCCAAAAAAAATAAATGCCGTTTTGTGCATAATACTTGTCCTTCTCGCACATACTATTACTATAATATGTTGCTGGAGGGAACAACTATGGCTTCTTATGTTTATGAAACGGCGCTCCAATCCGCCTCAGGTGAGCAGCTGCTCACTGATTTGCGCCGGACTGTCAGCGATTTAAGGCGAACTAACCCGGAACTGCGCAACTGCTCGCTGGCGGATTTAAGGTTGTGTAGAAGCCGGGCGAAGATCAATGCCACCTTCTTCTTTCAAGAAAAGCATTGAATTAACCCCCCCTGCGGGGTTTTCTTATTAATGAGAGAGGAGAGGGCAGGGTTTTCATAGAAGGAATAGAAAACATTGGCAAGGTGACGAGGAGGTCGCTTATGAAACGAGTCAGACGCATCAGGGAACAACTGCAGGCCCGTGGGGCGGACGTTTTTCTATGTACCAATCCGGTCAACAGGCGCTACCTTACGGGGGGGTTACCGGCTCGGCCGGTATCGCCTGGGTTTCGGCGGAAAAAAAAGATAATCATGACCGATTTTCGCTACATTGAGCAGGTCAAGGTGGAAAGTCCCGACTGGGAGCTAGTCCGGATTGAGAACCCGATAGACACATTAAAGAAACTTATTGAAGAAAACGATATAGGTAAGATTGCCTTCGAAGCGGACCATATTACAGTACGGCACCTGGAGCAGTGGAAAGAAAAACTAGGGGGGTGGAGTTTACAGGCGTTACCGGCTGGGTTGAAGAATTGCGCGTAATTAAAACGGCCAAAGAAATTGATTTTATTCGCCAAGCTGCCAAGATTGGGGATCAGGCTTTCGCGGAATTGCTGCCCAAAATCCGTTCCGGAATCAAGGAAACCGAATTGGCGCTGGAACTTGAGTTTCTGATGCGCAGGGCGGGGGCCAGTGGTATGTCATTCGCCCCCCCATAATTGCTTCCGGGCCCCCCCAGAGTGCTTTACCCCCCCACGCCAGACCCAGCGACCGTGTCTTGATGCACGGTGATTTCGTCGTTTTTGATTTCGGCTGCATTGTAAACGGTTATTGTTCCGATATGACCCGAACGGTCGTCATCGGCGAGCCCGAAGAACAGCATCTTTTAGTATACGACCTGGTCTTACGGGCGCAAGTGGAGTCTCTGGCGGCGGTCGCACCGGGCATGAAAGGCTGCGAGGTTGATGCGATTGCCCGAGAGATTATTACCGATGCGGGTTACGGCGAATACTTCGGCCATGGGTTGGGCCACGGAGTGGGCCTGGAGGTTCACGAAAATCCTCGGCTGTCTCGAACAGATGATACCCCCCCTCTGCAGCCGGGCATGATCGTCACGGTTGAACCGGGTGTTTACTTGCCCGGGTTTGGCGGAGTAAGAATTGAGGATTTGGTTGCGGTTACAGAAGGCGGTCACGAGGTTTTAACCTCCACTTTTAAAGAATTGTATATCGTCGAGTAAGGAGGAATGCAATGATTTCTGTAAACGACTTTCGCACAGGGGGGGTGACGATTGAGTTAGAGGGCGACATTTACAGCGTGGTAGATTTTCTTCACGTTAAACCGGGTAAAGGGGCGGCCTTTGTGCGTTCCAAACTTAGAAACGTTCGCTCAGGCGCGGTCCTGGAGCGGACCTTCCGCGCAGGGGGAAAGGGTAGCCAGGGCCCACATTGAGCTTAGGCAGATGCAGTATTTATATAGCACGGGCGATGAGTACTTTTTCATGGATACGGAAACCTATGATCAGCTCTCTCTTAATGTTCAGGATTTAGGTGATGCGCCAAAATATCTATTGGAAAACATGACCATCGGCATTCAGTTTTATGAAAATCAGGCGGTGGGCGTTGATCTGCCCTCTGCCGTTGTGTTGGAAGTGACCGAGACAGAACCCGGTTTCCGCGGCGATACGGCGCAGGGCGCTACCAAACCGGCAGTGCTGCAGACCGGAATCAGCGTACAGGTGCCTCTGTTTGTAGAACAGGGCGAAAAAAATCCGGGTTGATACTAGGACGGGAGAATACCTTTCGAGGGCATAAAATTAGGAGGTGGCTTGATTGGAAACGGCGAAGGAAAAAAATTGCCTATCTGCGGGGGGGATGATTGACGGCGACTCTTCTTTAAAGGAAGAGCGGATTCGTTTTCTGTTTGAAAAAGTCTTAGAGATCTTGGATGAACTGGCCGCCGATGTGGAAGAGATGGCCGAGGCACAGGATGAATTGGACGACTACCTGCAAGAGATTGATTTTGATCTGGCTTACCTTGAAGACGAGCTGAGCGATGAGGACGATGTTGACGAAGAATGGTCCGATTGGGATGATAAGCCCGGTACCTTTGTGGAAATCCCCTGTGCCCATTGCGGTTATCTGGTTAGCTTCGATGAGGACTTCTTATCCGGTCCCGGGGGGTTCAAATCTGCTGCCCCCCCGCTGTGATGCGGTCGTGTTTCAAACAGATGACTTCGAAGATCTGGAGGAGTTTTCAGAGGATCCCGAATTAGACGAGGATGAGTAGTCGCGGCTAACTCATGCCGCAAGAAATTGTAATGCCAAAAAGACTGCCTTTTACGAGGCAGTCTTTTTTTTGTCATAACTTGTCCCTCCGCCGCATAGTCTTAGGCAGGGGGGGATTGCAGATGCGCAAATATTTGGCGCCCCGGCTGAGGGAGATTGTGGAGAAACTGGATACCGTCGGCTTGGAAGAAATCAGGGTGCGGTTGGAACGCCCGCTGATGGCCAAAATAGACGGGGGGGAATTTACCTGTCTCTCTCCTGTGGGCTTTCTTGCGCGGCTGCGGCTGCCTATTTAGTCACAAGGGACGATGTGGAACGGACAGTGCAGATTATCACAAAAAATTCGTGGTATGCCTGGCAGCAGGAGATTCTCAACGGATATTTGACACTGCCCGGCGGCCACCGAGTGGGTATTGGAGGGCAGGCTGTTTTGCCGCGGGCGAGCTGAAGACGGTGAAGAATATTGCCTCGCTCAACTTTCGCCAAGCCAGGGCTGTCTTAAACTGCGCGGATCCGGTTATTAACGCGGTTGCCCCCCCGCGGGCGCTGCTCAGCTTTTGTCAACACTGATCATCTCCCGCCCGGCTGCGGCAAAACAACGCTGCTGCGGGATTTGGCCAGGCAGCTCGCCAATCGCGGTTTTCAAACGGTAATCATTGACGAACGTTCCGAAATAGCCGCCTGCTACCAAGGGCTACCCCAGTTGGATGTTGGTTTTCAAACCGATGTCCTGGACGGTTACAGCAAAGAAATCGGGGGGGTACATCATGCACTGCGAGGCCTGGCGCCGGATGTGGTGATTACAGATGAAATCGGGCACGGACGGGACGCCTGGATTTTAGCTGAACTAGCGCGCAGCGGGGGGTGAAGGTGGTCGCTACTTGCCATGGCGATTCTCTCCGGCAGGTAAAAACCAAGAGTTGGGCTAGGGAAAGCCTGGGGGGTTTTTGAAACGGCGGTAATCCTCTCTCGGCGAAAGGGCCCGGGTACTGTAGAATCGGTTCTAAGGTTGCCTAAAACGACATAATCTAGGACAGGGGGGGTGAGGTTGTGCAGGCGGTTGGTGCCGGGTTGGTTATAATTTCCTGCGGGGGGGCCATGGGTTTAACAGTTGCCAACAGCTATCGTCAGCGGGTGCAAAATTTGCGGCAGCTCGCCGCTTTCATGCAGTGTTTGGAGTCGGAAATAAGTTATGCACACACTGCCCTTCCCGAAGTGATCTCGCGGCAAAAGCACGAACATACGGGTGCGGTACGGCACTTTTTGTCCGTTTTGGATGCTGCCCTGGCCGCCGGGGGGGAAGGCGAAAGCTTCGTTGCCATTTGGGAACGGGGGGGCCTGTGCATTCTGGCCCGAAACGGTCTACCCGCTTGGCTTGTGGATGATCTGCGCCATTTAGGCACTGCCCTAGGCCAAAGCGATGTGGCAGAACAAAGCAAACATTTGACGCTGCTGAAAAAAGGCTGGAACAGGCTTTGGAAGAAGCCCGCGGTGAGCAGGGCCGGCAGGCAAAATTATGGAGCTACCTTGGTTTTTTTCAGCGGCTTATTGCTTGTCCTACTTTGTTTTAGGAGGGGGGGTTTATTTGACCGACTTATCTCCCATTTATCGCATCGCCGGCCTGGGGGGATTTTAGTAGCTGTCTTAAACATCTTCCTTATCCAGGCGGAACGCAAAGAACAGGCCCAGATGCTGAGTTTGGCCGGCGTAATCATCGTTCTGCTGTGGTTGGTGCAGATGGTGGGCGAACTTTTCTCCAGTGTGGAAGCAATTTTTAGGTGGTGACATACCGTTATGTTGTGGCTGCCGTTTGTAATCGGGATGGGACTAGTGCTCACCGTGTTTCAAGCCCATTTTCGAGAAGAATCGCCGAGTTGGGCGGTGTTGTTGGCTATCGGATTTGTGACTACGATCTTTTTGGCACTAATACCCCCCCAAATAAGCGCAGCTTTTCGGGGGGGACTGTCCGCCATCGCCGACGAAGCGGCGGTCAGCTCACTTTATTTAAACCCGGTTCTAAAAACGATCGGCGTCGCTTATATCACATCGTTTGGCGTGCAGATCAGCGAAGAGGCGGGGGGGAAGAAGCGATCGCGGCCGTATTGGAATTGGCCGGCAAGGTAGTGATAATGCTAATCGCATTACCCTGCTGCAGGCCATCTTGCAGACATTGTTCGGCATTCTTGGATACTAGGGTGATCTTATGAGGAACTGCGTTATAGTAATCGCCTTCTGCCTTTTCTTCTTTTCGGCACCTCGGTCTGCGCTGCAGAGGAGAGCGGGCTTTTTCACGAAGCGGTCCGGGCGCAGCTGGAAGAACTGAATCTTGCGGACCTACTATCCTTTAGTGAACTTGTGGAAAGAGAATACCGGGAATTTCTGCCCTCTTTAGACTTCAGGGAACTAGTGGGCGCGGTGGGCTCCGGGCCCGGTGATTTATTCCGCCTGCTGGCCCGCAACTTCTTTAGAGAATTGTACCTGAGCCTGCATCTTCTGCGCCAGCTGGTCGTAATCGGGATGCTCGCCGCCCTACTGCAGCGCCTGTCCCAGTCCTTCGGTCTCAAGACAGTGATCAACCTAGCCTTTGGCGTGTGTTTTCTAGTTTTAATGCTGGTGGCTTTGCAGAGTTTCCAAGCTGTCCTTACCTTGGCGGTCACCGCGGTTGATGACATGGTGTCCTTTATGCAATCTTTGCTGCCTCTTCTTTCCACCCTGCTGATTACAGTGGGGGGGCCATTAGTTCGTCAACCGTTTTTCACCCTCTGCTATGGGGGGGTCTGGTGGGAGCAATAGCCAGCCTGGTGCATTATCTCGTGTTTCCCTTGATTATGTTTGGTACCGCGTTTGGCCTTGTTTCGCATTTCGCGCAGGAATTGCCCTTTTCCCGGTTTAGCGGGCTGCTGCGCCAGGCAGTGGTAACGCTTCTAGGTGCATTTTTTTATCGTTTTTTTCCGGTTTTATGGTGGTTAAAGGGGGGCAATCGCCCCCCATAGCCGATGGAATTTCGCTGCGTGCCGCAAAATATATGACCAAAACTTTCATTCCGGTGGCAGGTGGGATGTTTGCCGATGCAATGGAGGTGGTGGTGGGGCGGGTCGCTATTGATCAAAAACGGGGGGGTGGGCGCCTTTGGCCTGGCCATCGTCATGTTTATCGTGGCCAGCCCCCTGTTGAAAATATGGGCAATGCTAATAGTGTACAAATTGGTGGGGGGGGCGCTTTTGGAACCCATTTGCGATACCCGTATTGTGCAGACATTGGGCACAATCGAATCTTCCTTGGCACTCGTGTTTGCCGCTTTGGGAACGGTTGCCCTTATGTTTTTACTTTCCATCAGCATTTTGGTGGGCATTGGTAATCTAGCTGTGTTTGTGAGGTGAAGCGGTGTGGATTGGAAGGGTTGGCTGCGCACGGTGCTTGGCATTTCCGTTCTGCTGGGAATTGCAGACATGCTGCTTCCCAAGGGCGGTACGGCCAAGTTCTGCAAACTTGTTTTGGGTTTAACGCTGATGCTAGCAGTTTTGCAGCCTATCAGTAATTTGTTCAGTTTAAACCCGGTCAGCGTGGATCTAGATTGGCCCGGGCAGGGCCTTTCAGAGCGGGAGATAAACTCAATTGCGGCGAGGGTGCAGCTGGCGGGGGGGGCAAGATCGGCTTTGCGGGCGGATGGGGGGGGAGCCTTGGCGACACAAATTGAGTCTTTGCTGCTTGACGAAACGGGGGGGCTCAGCGATGTGAAGATAGAGGTGTATTCCGGGCCCGGCGGCCCCGCGGCACTGGTTTTAGTTGAGCCGTTTAGCCAGCGTTTAAAGGAGGAAGTGCAAAAATCATGGGTACCGTTTTAAACCTTAAGGCTGAGCTAATAGAGGTGCGTGAGTTGGCAGGGAGGTAGCTTATGGGCGATCTATGGAACAGACTGGGCGAAAAACAAAAGAAACTATTCAGCTGGCTGGCGGTCGTGTTGGTAATCGGCATCGGACTTTTAGGACTTAGGCCTTCCGCTGCACCCATCTCCGTCCCCCCCGCCGCAGCCCGAGGGCAGAGTTACCATCAGGCCCTTGGCAGCGGCCTGGGAGAGCAAAGTGAGCTCAATTCTAGATCGGATGCTGGGCGGAGACTACACGCAAGTGTTCTTGACCTTGGAGAGGGGGTCCCAGCCTGAATATTGCACACAATGTCACGGAAGAAGAAAGGCAGACAGCCGAGGGTGCCACCGAATGGCGTAAAACACTTACACCGGTCATTTTGCGCAACGATGCTGAAAGAAAAGAAACGGCCCTTGTTTTGGAAGAAATCGAACCGTTAGTGCGCGGTGTTTTGATTGTTGTAGATCTCAGGCTTGATGCAGAACTTCGGCTCAAACTGGCTCAGGCGGTGGCAACCGTTTTGCAGGTCCCCCCCATGTATCGGATTGAAGTTTTATCCAAACAATAGAAAGGATTGGTGGCATGGCCAGATTTTATGTGTTGCGGGGCAAAAAAAAGCGCTTTGGAATTTGTTGATTATCGCCATGGTCATATTAGCGCTTCTTTATATTTTCCGCAGTGACGATTTTGCGGACGATGAAGAAGTGATTGCCAACGATGAACCGGGGGTTGGAAAATTTTGTGGTGGTAGAACCGGTCACAGTCCGTTCGGTGCCTACGAAGTTTGCGGAATATAAATTGGAAAGAGAACGGATGCGCAGTAGGCAGGTGGAACTGCTGCAAAACTTTGCCTATGACGCTCACAGCGATAGTCAGCGGCGTGAGCAATTTCAAAACGAACTACAGGCTTTAATCGGCAAAATGAGCAGGGAGGCCGAGATTGAAGGCCTGTTGAAGGCACAGGGCTATGTGGACGGCTTGGTGATCCTAGATGACGGGACAGTCACGGTAGTTGTCCCGGTCACCCTGACCAGGGAGGAGGCGGCGCGCATCGGTGATGTTGTGCATCGCTTGACAGGCATCGGTTTTGAACGAATTACAATTGTTGATGAAACTTTGGGTGTCTAGACAAACGCTGAGGGCTCACCGGGAAAAGTAAATTGTGGAAAGTGGAATAGTTTGGTATAATAGCTAGCAGGAGGTGTAAATTATGTCGGAAAAGCAGCAGCGTGGCGAATTGGGAGACTTGAAGATCGCCAACGAGGTTGTAGGTATAATTGCGGGCCTGGCGGCCACCGAGATTTCGGGTGTGGCAGGCATGAGCGGCGGCATTGCCGGCGGCATTGCGGAGATGCTTGGGCACCGAAATTTGGCTAAAGGGGGGGTCAAGGTCGATCTGGGCGAGCACCAATGCATCGTGGACCTTTCGGTAATTATCCAATACGGCGAAAGCATTCCTAAAGTGGCCCAACAGATCCAGGAAAATGTGAAACGGACAATTGAGGTCATGACCGGGTTGGATGTTATGGAAGTGAATATTCATGTCCTTGGGGGGGTTAACTTCCCGGCGCAGGAAACGGTGCCGGAAGAAACTACGGTTAAGGTGAGGTAAAATGACCATATTGGATAGGGTCTTTCTAGCATTGAGCGCCGCTGTGTTATTCCTGTTTGCCGCTCTTTTAGCCGTTACCATCGCGGGCAATCCAGCCGTCATCAACTGGTTGCAGTCGCCCAACCTAGCCCTTGATGCCTCAATCCCCCGCTTTGATTTTGGTTCTTCTCGGGGGGTATACCTGGTTGATTTTAGCCGTTAGGTATGAGCGCAAACGGTATATAGTCTACGCTAGGGAGCTGGGTGCGGTGCGGGTGAGCACAGATTGTATCGAAGGTTTGATTATGGAGTCTGCCCGGGAGATGGCTGGGATTAAAGATGCGGCGGTGCGCATAGTTGATGTGGAACATCCCAAGGTCCGTTTGGATATTCAGATCTTGCCCGATTATAATATCCCTCAGTTAACGGAAGAGCTGCAGGAGAAGGTAAAGCAGTATGTGGAGGATACGGTGGGCGTAGCCATTCAGGAAGTGGAAATAGTTGTGGCGGCAATCGCTCGCCGAGAGGAAACAATCATTGATCCGCTGCCTTAAAGGAGTGTGATGCAGATGGCTAATAGGTTCCGGGATATTCTAACCCGTCACGCTGGGAAGGTGTATGGTTCTGTTTTAGGCCTGATTGTTGGCTGGATCATCATCCGTTATGGTGTGCTGCGGGGGGGATTGTTTGTGATTTATGCGTGGCAGCGGGGGGGTTTTATTTGGGCGCTCGTTTTGATTCGGCGGATGATTCCTTTAAGATCACCGGCCGCTTTTGAGGTGGTTGTAGTTGAGTAGAAGATTGGCGCGACAGATTGCCTTCCAGACACTATTCCAGATTGATCTAGGCAAGATCGATGCAGAATTGGCCTTGGAACAGCGATTGGCCGAGACAGATTTAAGTCCCCCCCGGGATTTAGAATATGTGAAAACGGTGGTGCGCGGGGGGGTAGCAAAACAGGTTACTGCCCTAGATGCGCAGATTAGTGATGTTTCTAAAAGTTGGCAGATCCATCGGCTGGCCTCAACGGATCGCAGTATTTTACGGCTGGCCATCTATGAGATTGTCTTTATGGATGACATACCCGTGCGGGTGGCTATCAACGAAGCGGTGGAACTTGCCAAGGCCTTCGGCGACCGGGATTCCCCCCCCGCTTTCATCAACGGCCTTTTGGGTACGGTAGCGCGGATGGTGGATTTCAATGAGGGTTGCACTGGGCGTAGACACGAGCAATTATACTACTTCCCTGTGTTTGCTGGCAGAAAACGGAAAGATCATCGCGGATCGGCGAAAATATCTTAAGGTGGCTTCTGGTTCCGAGGGGATTACGGCAATCAGAAGCCTTGTTTCAACATATAGAGAATCTACCCCCCCTGTTAACGGCTGATTTTCCTTTAAATTTAGGGGGGGCAGGGCAATTAGCGGCAGTGGGCGTATCTGTTCAACCCCCCCGCCCGCAAAAAGGTTCATATCTACCTGTCTTTTGCCGGGTACAAGCTTTTCTCGTGCCTTGGCCAACATATTTTCAATTCCCTGTTATGAGTTCACACATCAAGAAATGCATATTTGGAGTGGAATTGCCAGCGGCGGCGGGCCCCCCCTACAGAAGGAATTTTTGACAGTGCACTTATCCGGGGGTACGACCGAACTTACTTTTGTCCGGCGCCGTGAAGACTGGTCGTTGCAGGTTGAGTTGTGGGGAGGCACCTCCGATCTGCATGCGGGCCAGTTTCTAGATCGTTTAGGCGTTAAATTGGGCCTCGATTTTCCCGCGGGCCCGGCTCTGGAACAACTGGCGCTGCGAGCACAGCGGACTATAGCTGCGCCTTTCTCCCATCGTGAGGGCGCAGTCAGCTTTTCCGGGCCGCTCACCGCCTTAGAAAGAATGGTCGGCCAAGTTGAACCGGAAATATTAGCCGCATCTTGCCTGCAGGTTCTCAGCCGCACCTTAATTAACTGGATCACGTGGGCCCAGGGCCGAACGGAATGCCGCGATCTATTGCTGGTAGGCGGTGTGGCTGCGAATTCGCTGATCAGAACGGAACTTGTGGCCGCTTTGCCCGCATGGAACCTTTATTTCGCCGGACCTAACTACAGCGTTGACAACGCCTATGGGGCGGCGTACTTTGCGGCTCTAAAGCTAATTTCCCCCCCGTTTTCCACCTAGGCCTGATTAGAGAGGGGCAAGAACGTGAAACCCATGACAGTCACCGAACTGACGCTGCAGATCAAGGCCGCGCTTAGCGCGGCGAACTTTCAAAACCTAGCGGTAGAAGGTGAGGTCTCCAATTTTGTTCACCACACTTCCGGGCATATGTATTTTTCCCTCAAGGACGAAAAAAAGCCGTTTGAAAGCGGTCATGTTTCGCAGCCGCAATCGAGGCCTTGATTTGTCCCTAAAACGGTGATACTCTTATAGCAGTGGGGGGGCGCTGGGCGTTTACGAACCAACGGGGGGGAATACCAACTGTATGTGGACTTACTTTTGCCCCGGGGGGGCATTGGCGATCTGCATCTGGCGTTCGAGCAGTTAAAAGCAAAACTGAAGGGCGAGGGACTTTTCGCGGACGAAAGAAAAAAAAGCCTCTCCCTTTTTGCCCGCTAAAATAGGAGTGATTACCTCTCGCACGGGCGCCGCCCTGCGGGATATTCTGAATGTGGTGCACCGCCGGCACCCGGGGGGGTGCGGATTTTGGTGATCCCCCCCGCGGTGGTGCAGGGCGAAGGCGCCGCAGCCAGTTTGATCAGGGCCTTGGCACTAGCCGAGACAACCGATGTTGAAGTAATTATTATGGGACGGGGGGGGCGGTTCCTTCGAAGAACTGTCCGCTTTCAACGATGAATCTCTGGCTAGGGCTATTGCTCGCTGCACAATTCCGATCATATCCGCCGTCGGCCATGAAACGGATTATTCCATCGCGGATTTCGTCGCGGATCTTAGGGCACCCACGCCATCGGCAGCCGCTGAACTAGCAGTTCCACTCCGCGATGAACTTTGGCTACTGTCGCCGGCCTGCGCGAACGGGCTGTTGGGGGCGGTGAAACGCCAGATCGCATCGGAGCGGCGTTATCTCAATCAACTCAGTGCGGCACCGACGCTGCGGCAGCCTGCTAACATTGTACGCCAGCTGCGGCAGAGAACAGATGAATTGTGGACAAGCATCGTTCGCCAGCACAAGCATTCTTTGGCTCTTCGCCGCGCCCGATTAGAAGCGGGGGGGCGGGAAAGCTGGAGACACTCAGCCCCCCTAAAGACACTGGGCAGGGGGGGCTACGCCATCTGCTATGATCAGAAAGGGCAGGTCCTCGTGGAGCCGGGTGCGGTTGAAATCGGCGCCCGGGTAGGTGTGCGCCTGCATGGGGGGGACGCTTGCAGTGCAAAGTAGAGGGGGGGAGAGAAACCCATGAGTGAGCAGGTGGAATTAAAATTTGAACAGGCCTTGGCCCGTTTAGAAGAAATCGTGCGCCAATTAGAACAGGGTGAAGCGCGCCTAGATGACGCCCTACAGTTGTTTGAAGAGGGGGGGTTAAACTGGCTCGTTACTGCAATCAGAAACTCGATGAAGCTGAAGCAAGATTGAAATTATGCTGGCAGGAGAAGAACTGCAAACGCTGGAGGTGGAGAACGAGTGAAGAACTTTGACCACTGCTGGGCCGTGCGTTTGGAAAAGGTGGAAAGAATATTAGCTGCCGCATTGCCCGGTGTTCAGGATCAGCCTAGGCTTTTACATGAAGCGATGCGTTACTCCACCTTGGAGGGCGGCAAGCGCCTGCGGGCCCTATTAGCGATGGCTGCCTGTGAAGCGGTGGGCGGCGATGCGACGCAGGCTTCGGGCCTGGCCGCCGCGCTGGAAATGGTGCATGCCTATTCTCTGATTCACGATGATCTTCCTGCATGGATGATGATGATCTGCGCCGGGGGGAAAACCAAGCAATCATCGGGTGTACGGTGAAGCTATGGCCGTGTTGGCAGGCGATGGCCTATTAACGGAGGCTTTTGCGGAGCTTACGAAAATGCCGGAAAAATATGGTATCAGCCCAAAACTACGCTGCGGGTCACTGCCGAGCTGGCCGCCGCCATCGGCTCGCGGGGGGGAATGGTGGGCGGGCAGGCGGTGGATATTTTGTCGGAAGGCAAAGAAGTAGGCCAAGATACCCTGTATTATATTCACAGCCATAAGACGGGGGGGCCCTGTTTACGGCTGCTGCGGGGCGGCGCACTAGTGGGCGGCTGCAGCGAAGAGCAGCTGGCAGCTTTGACCGATTATGGCAGGAACTTTGGACTGGCCTTTCAAATTACGGACGATATTTTGGATGAGGCGGGTGACAGCTCCCAAACGGGCAAGACGGTGGGTTCGGACGAGCGGGCGGGCAAGCAAACGTTCCCCCGTTTATTCGGCCTAGAAAAATCGCGTGAATTGGCGCGCAATTGTGTGCAAGTTTGCCTTACCTCACTGGAGGGTTTTTCGGAGCAGGCCTGGTTTTTGCGCGAACTTGCCCGGTTCATTCTAACTCGGGACAGCTAAATAAATCCAGTTTTCTGCCCACTTGCGCCGCTTTTGCCGCTTGTGATATAATAAGACCACCTCAAGGTGAATGGCGCAGTATTCTAGTCGTCTATTTCGTTGTCGAAGACGGGCCTAAAAATCCGTTAAGGCACATCGATGAAGTCCTTGGTGGTGGCTTCCGACGCCCAGTCGGGGGGGTTGCTGCTGGGGGGTTAAGGAAGGCGGGCGATCTACAAGGGCATGTAGGCGTTGACCCTCCTTCCACGGAGACCCATGACTGTGGAAATATGGAGAACGTATTTTTACGGCTTGGGATTGAACCTGCACGCGATCCGGCTTCGCAGCTCGAATTGTACATGTGGTGTTGGGTGCAGAGTAGCCTGTCTTGAGTGGTGGTTGGGGGGGAATAGTGGTTAAATGGGGGGGGCCCTGAAGGCCAAAGGGACCCAAGGCCGCAGTCTGCGGAACACTTGAAACCACCACTGCAAAAGAGACTAGAAAACGAAACATGGGCGTTGAGGAAAACTCCTAGACTGTTTCTCGTTCTTGGGGGGGATGGTAAAATGGGGGGATTACGGTGTGGTCTAAGTGGTAATCCAGCCTCGACTTTGGTGACAAGCGAAAGGATCAGAAAGGGGGAAACCGCCAGCCACGGTGACGGGTTGGAAGATCTTTGGGAAAACCTGCTGGACCTAAGCCACAATCTTTACCCATTTTGCCGCCATTCACCTCGGTATTTTTCTAAGGAAGAAAAAAATGCAAAAACGATGGAAAGCGGTACTTACTTTAACATTAACCACCTTTGCCTTCTCCGTAATACTTAATCTGGGTAGTAACAGCGTATTGTCGTATTTACCACTGACATTAAGCATCTTGTTACTATTTTATTATCCTAATCGGCGTAGTATTCGATGTTCTCGGTGTGGCCGCCACCGCCGGCGAAGAATCGCCCTTTCATGCCATGGCATCTAATCGGCTGTTCGGCGCTAAAGAGGCGATTTGGCTGGTCCGGAACGCCGATCGGGTATCTACCTTTTGCAATGATTTGGTGGGCGATGTGGCGGGCACATTAAGCGGCGCCGTTGGCGCAGCGATCATTTTCAGGCTGAGTACGCGTGCAGCGGGCGTGGGCGAGGCATTAGCCACAACTATGATGGTGGCATTCATTGCCGCGGTTACGGTGGGCGGAAAGGCGATCGGCAAGGGCTTTGCAATCTCAAATTCCACTTCGATCCTACTTGCCGCCGGTAAAGTGCTTCATTCTTTGGAGCGGATCGGTCTTAGGGTGCACCTCACTACAGAGAAAAACAAAAAGAGGTCATAATTTATGGGTCAATCTTTATTGAGAGAAATCAAATCTCCACAGGATTTAAAACAGCTGACCCTTGACGAGCTGGAGGCCTTGGCAGGGGGGAAATTCGCAGCGAGATCATCAGCACAGTGGAGCGCACGGGAGGCCATTTGGGGGGGGCCAATTTGGGCGTTGTTGAGCTTACCTTGGCCCTGCATTCCACTTTATCTAGTCCCCGCGATCGAATTGTTTGGGACGTGGGCCACCAATGCTATCCTCACAAACTGGTTACAGGCAGGCGTGAAGGATTTCACACGCTCCGCCAATGGCAGGGTCTTTCCGGGTTTCCCCCTACCCAAGGAAAGCGAACACGATCACTTTGGCGTGGGCCACAGCTCCACCTCCATTTCGGCCGCTGCGGGAATGGCCATTGCCCGTGATCTGCGAGGCGAGGATTACCATGTGGTGGCGGTGATGGGCGATGGTGCCTTAACGGGGGGGCATGGCCTTCGAGGCTTTAAACCACATGGGCTCGTTGGGCACCGATTTGGTTGTTATCCTCAATGACAACGAGATGTCCATTACCAATAATGTGGGGGGCTTTAAGCGACTATCTGGGCAGAATTCGCTCCGATACCAGGTTATACAGGGCCCGCGAGGATCTTTCGGCCTTTCTGCGCAAAATACCCGTGGTGGGAAACCCCCCGTTGCTAAAATGGCCCATTATTTTAAGAATACGTTGAAAAATATGCTGCCCGGGCAGCTCTTTGAGGAGCTGGGTTTTACTTATCTAGGTCCCTTTGACGGCATAACATAGCCCAACTTCAAAGGGCGATCGGGGCCGCCTTGAATAGGCGAGGGCCGGTGCTGCTGCACGTTTATACGCAAAAAGGGCGCGGACACGCCCAGGCCGAAGAAAACCCCCCATCGTTATCACGGTGTGGGCCTTTGCGCGTGGTGCAGAAAGTGGAAACCATGTCTTACAGTGAAGTATTCGGCCGGACTGTGGCAAAATTGGCCAGAGAAAACCCCCCGATGTGGTGGCAATTACGGCCGCGATGCGTGATGGTACCGGATTGGGCGCTTTTGCCAGGGAGTTCCCGGACCGTTTTTTTTGATGTGGGTATTGCGGAACAGCATGCCTTAACCTTGGCCGCGGGCATGGCCAAAAACGGACTGAGCCTTTTGCCGCGATTTACTCGACTTTTTTGCAGCGCGGCTATGATCAGATTATTCATGATATCGCCCTGCAAAAACTTCCTGTGGTCATAGCGGTCGATCGGGCCGGCGTGGTGGGCGATGATGGGCCCACCCACCATGGAGTTTTCGACATTAGTTTTTACGTTTAGTCCCTAATTTGACCATTCTTGCCCCCCCGCAACGGGGCGGAATTAGCAGCGATGCTGCACTGGGCATTTCGGCAGCCCGGCCCGGTGGCGATCCGTTACCCTCGGGCTCAAACGGCACCCTTTAACGGCATGATTGAACTTAATTGGGAGGGTTCCGTTGCCGCGCAGGAGATCAAAGGGGGGGCGCGACTGCGTTATTTTCGCAGTGGGGGGGCCCTTGGTGGAAGTGGCCTTGGAAGCGGCGCGCGGCTTGGAACCGGAATTCAGCTGTTCAGTTGTTAACGTGCGCTCTCTCAAACCCTTAGATCGAGCCTTGCTGCTCAAATTGGCCCGAGCTACAAATGTGTTTTGACTTTGGAGGATAATGTCTTGGCGGGCGGGTTTGGCAGCGGGGTCTTGGAATTATTGGCAGCCGAGAAAGGTGTCCGGGTGGAACGCTTGGGCTATCCCGATCAGTTTATCCCCCCCAGGGCAGCATTAGCCAGCTGCATGGAGAGTATGGCTTGACGGCCGAGTATGTGGCCCGCACGGTGCGCTCGGCGCTTACCGGAAAAATCGCGCCGCTGCAGGTCGGAAGGGATTGAGTATGCGTTTAGATACAGCCTTGGTGCGGCGGGGGCTCGTTTCCTCCAGACAGAGGGCAAAGAGGCTATCACCGCCGGGCAGGTGTTTGTGGATGGTGAGCAGATCAACAAGGCCAGTTGGCGGATAACGGGCGATGCCGTTCTGGAAATTCGCGGCCCCGTTCTCGCCTATCCCAGTCGGGCGGGCCTCAAGTTAGAGAAAGCTCTAGCCCATTTTCGTGTGGATGTGGCGGGGGGGATGGTGGCGCTAGATGTGGGTGCCGCTGCGGGCGGCTTCACCAGCTGCCTTCTGCAGAGGGGGGGGCCCGCCTAGTGTACGCGGTGGATGTGGGCCGGGATCAGTTGGCGGCCGAACTGAAAACAGATCCACGCGTGATAGTGATGGAAACACCGATATCCGGGTCGTAACAGAGCGGGATTTGGGGGCAGTTGCCCGATTTGGCCGTTATAGATGTGGCCTTTATCTCTCTGCGTAAAGTTTTCCCCCCCGTTTTGTTTTCGCTGCTCCCCCCCAAGGAAGGACAGGTCATTGCTTTGATCAAACCCCCCCAGTTTGAAACGGGCGGGCAGGGCTTGAATAAACACGGCGTCATTAGTGCTGCGTCTACTCACATCAAGTTTATTCCACCCCCTACTAAACGATCTGCAGGGCATGGGGGGTTTCGCCTGGAAAATTTCAGTTTTTCGCCCATTGCCGGCTCTAAAGGCAATCTTGAATTTTTGGCCCATTTTACCGCCCGCGTACCGGGCCGGGACATTGGCGATGATGCCGTAGATGTAATCTCAAATGCTTGGGAGCAGGTCGAGAGATGAAAGGGAAATCATACCAATGGAGATTGGAATTATACCACATACGGGTAAAGAAGCGGCCCTCGCCCTAACGGAAATATTGGAGGATTATCTTCAGCAGCGTTCCGTTCCATATGCTGTAATCCCCCCCAATCCCCCCCAAGCCGTTGATTTAAGCAGATTTGGAGTGGTGATCGCCCTAGGCGGTGATGGGACGCTGTTGAATGCCGCCCGCCTCACCAGCCGGGTGCAGGTGCCCATTTTGGTGTAAATGTGGGGCACTTAGGTTTTCTCACCGAGGTGGAAACGGATGGCCTTTTTCCCGCTCTGGAAAACTGCTGGGCGGTGATTATCAGCTGGAAGAACGGATGCTTATCGAAGCGAGGGTCAAGCGCGATGGGGCAAATATTGCCACCTATACCGCTTTGAACGATTTTGTAGTAACTAGAGGGACCTTTGCCCGCATCATCGATTTGAGCATTTTCATCGACGAACAGCATGTGACAGACTATGTGGCCGATGGCATCATTATCGCCACGCCTACCGGTTCGACTGCTTATTCACTCAGCGCCGGAGGCCGATTATAGAGCCTCTTTTGGAGAGCATTTGCATCACGCCCATCTGTGCCCATTCTTTAGCATCGCGCTCCGTATTGGCCAGGCCGCACAGCAGGGTCTGCGTCAGGCTCAATCGAGCCCGGGAAGAAGCCACGCTCACAATAGACGGGCAGCAGGGTTTTCCGCTGCAGACCGGGGGATCAGGTAATGATCTGCAAAGCAAAACAACCGGCGATTTTTGTTAAACTTAGCGGCAGGGGGGGGTTTTTCCAAGTGCTGCACAGTAGGTTGAAGATGCCGCAGACATGGGGGGGTATCCGTGAAGAATAGACGGCAGAGCAAAATTTGGGAGATTGTGGCGGAACACAACGTGGAAACACAGGAAGCATTAATGGAATTGTTGTCAGCGCAAGGGTTTAAAGTGACCCAGGCCACCATTTCCAGAGATATTAAAGAATTGCGTTTGGCTAAAGTCCCCCAACGGCAAGGGCGGTTATAGATACTCGCTGCCCCCCACCGTGAGTAAGGGGGGGGATCTGCTGAGGCGGGCTAAGCGTATTTTCGAGGATTACGTACGGGGGGGTCGATTTCAGCGGTTCCCTGATCATGGTTAGCACTTACCCCGGGGGGGGCGCCCATGCGGTGGCCGCGGTGATTGATGAATTGGAATGGCCCGAAATGATCGGCAGTATTGCGGGTGATGACAGTATCTTAATTGTCACCCGCGCTGAAAAAGAACCAAACAAGCCCACAGGACCCGCCGGTGAGGTCTACTCTCGCATTACGGAACTGATAGAGGGGGGGTGAACCTGTGCTAATAGAATTGCAGATCCGCGATTTTGCTTTGATTGAAAGGTTGGACTTGTCTTTTACAAAGGATTCAGTGTGCTCACGGGGGGGAAACGGGGGGGCGGGAAAATCAATCATCGTTGATGCTTTGGGCCTTCTTTGGGGGGGACAGGGCATCTTTGGAAATGATTCGTAGCGGCGCGCAGTCCACAGAGGTTAGCGGTAGTTTTACCCTGAATGCGCCGGCCGCAAAGCTGCTCGAAGAGTGGGGGGGTATGCTTGAGGGTGAAGAACTAATCATCGCCAGGGAACTCAATCTTAACGGGCGCAATAAATGTTGGATCAACGGCCGTTTGGCGACGGTAGGGCAGCTGGCTCAACTAGGACCCCCCCATCTAGTGGATATTATCGGGCAGTATGACAGCCAGAGGCTGCTGCACCCCAGAGAACACGGCAGGTTGTTGGACGGCTATGGGGGGGAGCGGAACATTCTGCTTTACTTGCGGAAGCCAATCGCCTCGCCAAACAATGGTCCGCCCTGAGGTCGGAAATGAGCCGTCTGCAGCAGGATGAAAGGGAAAGGAATCGCCAGATCGATCTTTTGGCTTTTCAAACGGCCGAAATCGCCGAAGCGGCTTTAAAACCGGGCGAAGACGAACACCTGGAGCTGGAAAGGAACCGCCTGGCTAATTTGGATCGGATCAGGGAGGCGGTCAGTCTATTGCTCGTCAGCCTGGGTGAAAATTTCGCGGAGCAGGAATCAATTTTGCGGCGTTTGTCCATAATTGAAGCGGAAGTGGGGGGGCGGGCCGCCCAATTGGATGCAACCCTAAATCCTCTGGAAGAACGTTTTCGGGAAATATGCTTGAATCTAAATGATCTTTACCGCGAATTCAGCGATTACCTGGAGCAGCTGCCGGCGGACCCTAACCTTTTGCAGACAGTAGAGCTGCGCCTAGATCTGATTGATAACCTGCGGCGCAAATACGGTGCCGGCGTGGCGGAAATTTTAGCCTACGGCCGGCGGGCCGAAGAGGAGCTGGAAGACTTAAAGAACGCGGTGGTCCGCGTCGATCATCTTGAGCGGGAAAGTGCGGCGATTGCCCGGCGCTGGCTGCAGAAGGCGAAGGAAGTGACTATTTCCCGGGCGGAGCTGGCGCGTGGCCTAGAAAAGGAAATTGAGATTCAGCTTAGTGATTTGTCCATGGCCAATACTCGCTTTAAAGTTCAGTTCACCCACTTGCTGAGCAGGTGCCGCGGCCGGGGGTTTGGAAGAAGTTGAGTTTATGCTGGCCCCCCCAACGTGGGCGAAGAGTTGAAGCCGCTGGCCAAAATTGCTTCGGGTGGCGAATTATCCCGGGTAATGCTGGCCATTAAGGCGATTTGGTGGAGGCGGAGCAGACACCCACAATAATTTTGATGAAATAGATGCGGGTATAGGGGGGGCGCACCGCGGTCAACCTGGGCAAAAAATTGTATTCCCTAGGCAGTGTGCGCCAGGTTCTCTGTGTTACTCACCTTCCGGTGATAGCCGGTTACGGGACAAATCACTATTCCGTTTATAAATCGGCGGGCAAAGAACGCACTACGGTAAGTGTCGCTCATTTGGACGAGGGGGGGCAGCGCCTAGCAGAACTCACCCGCATGCTGGGCGGTACGCCCGAAGAGGCGGTGACGCTGGAACACGCCCGTGAATTATTGCGTAAGGCTCATTAAGATCGGAGGACCCTACCAGCTAGTTCCTTCAATATCTGCGAGTGCGAAAGGGCAACCTACACCCAAGAACTAAATGCTGGGAGGTAGGTTGCTTTGTGAAAAAAAAGATTGTTCCGTTTAGTGTTGGCGCTTTTGTTGGGCCTGCTCTTGGTCATTGTCGGCGGGCCCTATTGGGTGGCCGCGGTGGGCATACCGCAGCAGTTAAGAGTGTTTCCCGGAATGGAGCTCAGCTTGGACATAAGGCCTCCGTTTCGCCTCTTCGATCAAGAGGGGGGGTGGAAATTACCGGCCTTTTTAATACGGAAGAGTTAGGCAGCAGCACTTATCGTCTTAATCTCTTCGGCTGGCTACCCCTAAGCGAAGTTGTCGTGGATGTCGTTCCCCCTAATTCAGGTTTTTCCCGGCGGCCAATCCATCGGGGGGGTCCTGCTCAGTTCCGATGGTTTGGTGGTCAGCCAGGTGGGCGGGGGGGTATTAGGCCTTGATGGTGAGGAATACTTTCCCGCTCGGGATGGGGGGGCATTGAGGCCGGTGATATTTTACTTTCGGTTGAAGGCCACCCACTACACCGGGCAGAGCAAGTCAGCCAGTTAATTAATGGGCTTGCGGTAAAAAAAGAAGAAACTGAAATTCGTGGTGCGCCGGGGGGAACAGGATTCTAACCTGCGAAATCACGCCCATCCGAGCACTGCGCACCGATCTGTTCGGCCGCAACACCACCGATTATCTGCTGGGCATCTACTTGGAAGATCCCGCGGCCGGGGGTGGGCACGATGAGTTTTTATGACCCGAACAGCGGGCGTTTCGGAGCTTTGGGCCATGCAATTACAGATAGCCTCAGCAGGCCCATTCGGATAGTTTCAGGCAGCATTGTAGAGGCCTCGATCGATAGCGTGCGGGTGGGAGCAAGGGG
>JMBX01000097.1_pt1 | contig 22759 bp, 34 predicted proteins | sample 616521 | NCBI WGS metagenome assembly JMBX01 (sample SAMN02727906, study PRJNA239997) | anaerobic digester metagenome | biome: anaerobic digester; isolation source: mesophilic anaerobic digester inoculated with municipal waste water sludge... | place: Germany: Bielefeld University, CeBiTec ...
ACAATCATAATGGCCGCAATCGCCCCCGTGCGATGCCATTCCGCCTCGGGCAAGGATTTCTATGGGGGGGTAGGCGAGATAGTAGCGCCATTCGGGCAAAACTGCCCCCCAGGCGGCTGCCTACTAGGCCCGAAAGGCACTCAGATAAAACAGATTTTCGATTATTTCGGGATCAAGCCGGTGTTCTTTGGCTAGGCGCAGGACGATAAAATAAGCCGCCAAAAAAAAGTTGAAGCCATCAAAATTCCGTACCAATAGATATCTAAGGGGCCAATGCTGAAAGCAATTGGGTGCATAAGGATCACCTCGCTGTTTTATGTACCGGCTTTAATTCCGTTTATTTAGCAAAATACCTGCTTAGCCAGGAGGAATCACAATGAAAAGAATAGTGTTAACGGGAGGCGGCACGGCAGGCCACGTTATGCCGCACTTTGCTCTATTGCCCCCCCATCTGCAGCAAACGGGATGGGAGGCTCACTACATAGGCACCTGGGATGGGATTGAGCGCGAACTTGTCGGCGATGACCTGCCCTTTTACCCGATCAGCGCCGGCAAATTCAGGCGTTACTTTGATTTGAAAAATTTCACAGACCCCCCTTTCGTGTCCTAAAGGGTGTAGGTGATTCACTGCGGATCTTAAGAAAAATTAATCCGTGGGTCGTATTCAGCAAGGGTGGATTTGTGGCGGTGCCTGTAACGATCGCCGCTTGGATGCTGCGCATTCCGGTTGTGCTGCATGAATCGGATTTGTCCCTGGGTTTAGCGAACCGCCTCAGCCTGCCCTTTCTCGGGCCCTTTGTGTTACATTTCCCGAATCGCAGGAGCGAACAAAACGCAATTGTAACAGGTACGCCGATTCGCGCCGAAATAGGGCTTGGTTCGCGCCGGGCTGGGCTGGAATTCTGCCGTTTTTCCCATCAATTGCCTACCCTTCTAGTGATGGGCGGCAGTTTAGGTTCAGCTGTCTTGAACGAAATTGTGCGCGTTAATTTAGATGAGTTGACAGCGTCCTATCAGATCATCCACCTCTGTGGGCGGGGGGAATTTGGCGGACGAATTGAAGAATCCCCCCGTTATTTCCAGTTGGAGTACGCCAGGGACGAATTGCCCGATTTATTTGCGGCTGCCGATTTTGCCATCTCCCGGGCCGGCGCTAACGCCATTTTTGAGCTGTTGGCCCTGGCTAAACCGCACATACTTGTGCCCCTCTCACTGCAGGCGAGCAGGGGGGACCAAATTCTTAACGCGGCTTCCTTTGCCAGGCAGGGCTTTAGTTTAGTTCTGCAAGAAGAGGACTTGACTTTGGCGGCGCTTCGCGAACAGCTGGATGGATTACGGCGGCAGCGAGAAAAGTTCGTCAGCACCATGCGGCAATCGGGGGGGCTTGGTGATGGAACACAAAATGTGCTGCGGATCATAGAACAGGTGGCCGCGGGCAGGTAAAAAAGCAAGAGGCGGAACCGCCTCTTTTATTCCACAAGAATTTGTCTGCTATTTTCCCACAGCCCGTGGATGTTGCAGTAGCTCAGGGCCAGAAGCGTGCCGGGCGCCTGCAAGCGTACTACTACTTTGGCAAAAGGCTCGGTATGCACCGGGCCTTCGTGGGGGGGCCTTTTAGCCCTTCTCCGTGGCCGCAGAGTTGAATATCCGCTAATTCGAAGGTGAAGCCTTCCTCAGGTTCAAACAGCAGTTTTATCCAACGGATGTGGTGTTCCGCCGTGTTGGGGGGGTGCGGATCGTCTGCCCCGATGCTGACTCCGATTTCAAAAGCTTCATTAGCTTTAACTCGATCGGGCGCGGTAATAACGGGCACATGTTTTTCACTTTTCCAGTCACCGCTGCGCAGTAGTTCGCCTAGTTTCATTTTCATGGCCTCCTTTTTGAGTTTCACAACATATTTCTGCTGCGGTGTCGGGTTTCCTCCCCCGGGAAGTAATAAAAATAGAAATGGGGGGGTGCATCTTAAGGCTAGGGAGGGTTCACATGGGTAAGAAATGTCCATTCTGTAACCAGCTTGTCATCGAAGAAGACCGGCAAGACTCTTTTAACGATCCCGCACCCTGCGCCGCCTGCGAGATGGAACGGCTGCAGCATAAGCAGGGCAAACCGGAACGGAACGAGAAAGGGTGAAGGCTTGTTTTGGGTCGTTGTATCTTCGCTACTGCCGGGCGTGTTCTGGCTTTGGTTTTTTTAACCGTTACGATTATTGGGAGAAGGAACCTGTTTTAAACCTTGCCCTGACTTTGTTGTCCGGCGCGGTGGCCGTCGTGCCGGCCTTGGTTTGGGAAGCCCCCCCTTTGGGCGTATGCTGTCCACCACCAACTCCGTTTTGGTCCAATTAGGCCTATCCTTTTTCGTAGTAGGTTTTGGCGAGGAACTTTTTAAATTCGGAGCAGTTTTTTTTCAGCGCCTATAGATCGCCTCAGTTCAACGAGCCCATGGATGGGATCATTTATGCGGCCGCGGCGGCCATAGGTTTTTCTGTTGTGGAAAATGTTCTCTATATTGCCTCTTTCGGCATGTCCATCGCCCCCCCTCTGCGCGCCACAATCTCCACGCTGGCGCACATTGCTTTTTCCGGCTTGGGCGGCTATTATTTGGGCCTAGCCAAGTTTTCCACCCCGGCCGGGCCTTTGATCGCCCGCGCTCTGGCTGTGGCCGCTTTTTACATGGCGCTTTCGATTTTTGCTGATCACCCGCCTCGCTTCCCCCCCTTCGTTTTGGTGGTAGCAGTCTTGGGCCTGCAAGCGCTGCTTTTTACGGCTATGGGGGCAGGCCTCCAGGATTTCCCCCCCCTTTAGGTAATCCTTGTACCGCAAAAGTTCCTGTGTTAAAATGGGGCCAAGGGGGGGTGTGACACAATGGCAGGGCATTCTAAATGGTCGAACATTAAACGCAAGAAAGCAAAAGAGGATGCGAAAAGGGGGGCCAGGTGTTTACAAAACTGGGGCCGCCAGATTACGGTGGCGGTAAGGGAGGGGGGGGTCCCGATCCCGAGACCAATTTTCGGCGTGCGGTTGGCCATGGATACGGCACGCACGGCCAATATGCCCAATGACACCATCGAGCGGGCGATCGCCAGGGGTGTGGGCGGCCTTGACGGCGCTTCTTTTGCGGAAGTCTTTTATGAGGGGGGGTATGGGCCAAACGGTGTCGCCGTCTTGTTGTATACGCTTACCGATAACCGCAACCGCACCGCGGGCGAGCTGCGCCATCGTTTTTCCAAGTTCGGTGGAAATTTGGGCGAAAGCGGCTGTGTTGCTTGGATGTTCCAGCGCAAGGGCCTTTTAGTTGTGGAGCGGGGGGGCGAAATAGATGAAGACGAAGTCATGCTTTCGGCCTTAGAGGCCGGTGCCGATGATGTCTGACCGAGGGGGATGTGATTGAAATTCACACCGATCCGGCCGATTTTAACAGGGTAAAAACGGAGCTGGAGGGGGGGGAGGGGGGGCTGCGATTTTTGGGTGCGGAAATCAGCTTTGTTCCCGAAAATACCGTCAGCATCGAGGCGCAAGCGGGCGAACAAATGGAAAACCTAATCGAGCTTTTGGAGGAGTTAGACGAGGTCCAGGAGGTTTATTCTAACTACGAAATACTGGAATAAATAGGCATATTCTGCGCGGGGGGGCCGGACATAATTGATTGATGAGGAGGGTTTGCCTTGCGCAGGGTGATTATTTTATGTCTACTGGGTTTGTTTTTCTTTGTCCTAAGTTTTCTGGTGGCCTATAAGCTCTTTTCGCTGCCGCAGATGAAGCAGATGTCTGATTTGGTTAACCTCATCCACTAGTTTGGTTGAGGTTTTTTTGTGCAGTAAGTTTAGGCAAGGACTTGATTCACCCGGTGTCGAATACCCAAGCGGTGAGGACGTGGTGGAATGATCATTTTAGGTATAGATCCCGGTACCGCCATCACCGGTTATGGCGTTATCCGGGTTGAAAACAATAAACATACCGTACTTGGTTACGGGGGGGCGATCCGGACAAGCTCACAACAAGATACCGCTGTGCGGTTGGGGGGGAGATTTACGCGGGCATGCGGCAGTTAATCGCGGAGTTTAAGCCTGATTGCGTGGCCATCGAGGATTTGTTTTCAATAGAAATGTGGCAAGTGCCTTTGCGGTGGGACAAGCCCGCGGGGGGGTCGCCATGCTTGCTGCGGTCCACAGTGGTCTGGCCATTACCGAATATACGCCGCTGCAGGTGAAAATGGCGGTTACGGGCTACGGTCGCGCCAGCAAGGAGCAAGTGGCGTACATGGTGCGTGTCCTGCTTGGCATGCCTGAAGTCCCCAAGCCAAACGATATAACAGATGCGTTAGCCATAAGTTTGTGTCATAGTTATAACTCGCACAATTGGGGGGGATCACGGTGATTGTTTCGCTAAAAGGAAAGTTGGCGGATGTGGCTGATAACACGGTTGTGATTGATGTTGGCGGCATAGGCTATGAGGTGATCGTTACCGGTGCTGTGCTGCGCTCACTGCCGCCGTTAGGGCGGGAGCTGCAGCTTTACACCTATCTGCACGTACGTGATGACGCCATGCTGTTGTATGGTTTTTCCTCCCGGGAGGAAAGAAATTTGTTTCATGAGATTATTGGAATTACGGGTATCGGGCCGAAAACGGCCGTTGCAATTCTATCTAATATTGGCCCTCTGGAGTTTATCCGGGCTGTTCAAGAGCGCCAGCTATCCATTCTCACCAGCCTGCCCGGGATTGGCAAAAAAAACGGGCGAGCGCATTTTGCTGGAGCTAAAAGACAAATTCAAGGATGGGGGGGCTTGGGCCGCAGGGGGGGAAGACGATTTGCCGTTGGCGCGGGGGGGCGGCATTTTAGATGATGCCATTGAGGCGCTGGTAGCCCTAGGCTACAGTCGAAGCGAAGCGGCGCATATGGTGCGCAGCGTGCAGCATGAACTTCAAGAAAATTATAATCTTCAGGAGCTGCTGAAACTGGCCTTAGCCAGCAACAGCCGCTAAAGGGGGGGTGAAATGATTTGGAAACTGAGCGCCTGGTGAGCGGCTGGAAAAGGCCCGATGATTGGGATGTTGAGGCATCTCTGCGGCCCGCACTCTTGCGGAGTATATCGGCCAGCACAAAATCAAAGAACATATGGAACTTTTTATCACCGCAGCCAAACAGCGGGGTGAGCCTTTAGATCATGTCCTCTTATATGGGCCGCCCCGGCCTGGGTAAACGAGTTTGGCTATATAATCGCAACTGAAATGGGTGTTGGCATTCACACTACTTCCGGGCCCGCCATAGAACGCCAGGGTGATCTAGTGGCCATCCTCACCAGCATGCAGGCTAACGATGTGTTTTTCATTGACGAAATCCATCGCCTAAACCGCACGGTGGAAGAGGTACTTTACCCCCCCGCCATGGAAGATTCCGCGGTAGATATTGTCATTGGTAAAGGGCCGGGGGGGCGCGTTCGGTAAGAATCGATTTACCTCCGTTTACCCTTGTGGGAGCCACCACAAGGGCGGGAATGCTTACCTCACCCCCCCTGCGGGATCGTTTCGGCGTGATCAGCCGCCTCGAGCTTTACGAGACGGACGATCTGCAGGCCATCGTGGAGAGGACGGCGGGCATTTTGGCGGTGGATATCAATCCGCAGGGCGCCCTAGAAATTGCAAAACGTTCCCGGGGGGGACACCCAGAGTTGCCAATCGCCTTCTGAAAAGGGTCAGGGATTATGCCCAGGTGAGGGCCGATAATTTCATATCGCTGCAGGTGGCCCAGGAAGCACTCACCCTTTTGAAATTGATGCTAACGGCCTAGATCACCTCGACAGGCGCATTCTGCTTACAGTGCAGCGCGTTTTCGATGGGGGCCTGTAGGTGTGGAAAGCCTCGCAGCGGCAATCGGTGAAGAAGCGAACACGATCGAAGATGTTTATGAACCGTTTTTGATTCAGCTGGGTTTTCTGCAGCGTACCGCTAGGGGGGGCCGGTGTATAACCCCCTTAGGATACGAGTATTTAGTCAGTGTAATGTCTGATGAATTGGGTAGGTGAATGAGGGTGGCAACTTGGCGGACGGAAGGGATTATACTGCGCGTGCGCAATTTGGGAGAAGCGGATCGCCTCGTAACCTTATATACTAAGGAACGGGGGGCAAACTGAGCGCGACGGCCCGGGGGGGCGAGGCGCATCAGGAACAGACTGCTCAGTCCCACACAGGTTTTTACCCACGGCCGTTATCTTGTGTTTCAGGGTAAAAAATCTCCATAACATAGGGCAAGCGGAGATTATCCACAGCCGGCAGGCACTGCGGGAAGATCTGGAAAAAAATGGCCTATGCTTCTTACGTCACCGAACTTGTGGATTCGCTTACGGCGGAGGAGGATCCCACCGATACGCTCTTTCCCCCCCTTCTGGCAGGCACCCTTTCTCTGGGCGAAAAAGGGCGTTTCGATGTGGCGGTACGGGCGTTTGAAATACGCTTAATGCGCGAATTGGGTTACGAACCGGAGTTGTACCGCTGTTTGAACTGCCGGTCGGAACTGCAGGATAGGATCTTTTTTTTACGGAGCGCGGCGGTACCGTGTGCCCCCGGTGTGTTGAGCAGTTTCCCGGAAGCAATACTGTCACCAAGGGGGGGACTTGGGAGCTGATGAAGCGTCTCTTGGAATGGGATTTTCCCGTTTGAACATTTTGCATCCCGCCGCTAATAATATTGAGGAAATACGGCGATTAATGCGTAAGTATGTGGATTTTCGGCTAGAATATCCTTTGAAGTCCCTTGATTTCTTGGAGACGCTGCAAGTTTTGCCGCCCATAAACCCGCCCCCCCGGAGGTGAAAGCAATGAACGATGAGCTAGGCTTCTTGGAGAAAATAGACGAGGTGCGTTATCGGACCGGATTAGGCTTCGAATCGGCACGGAACTTATTGGAAGAGGCCGATTGGAGTATTCTGCAGGCTTTGACAGATTACGAGGCACAGAAGGGTAAAAAAAAGGCCCTCAGATTGTTGACAAAATTAAAGCGGCGATTGGCGAGGGCAACAAGACAGCGATCGTGATCAAGACAAACCGGGATACGGTAGCAGAACTGCCCGTGACAGCGGGAGTGGTAGGAGCGGTATTTGCCCCCAAATTGGCGCTATTGGGAGCAGCCGCCTGCTTACTGACTCGTTGTTCGTTCCATTTGCGCAAACGGCCCTCAGCCGAAGAAACGCTGATTGACAATTAGTGGGCTATTTGATATAAATTAGAAAAAGGATAGACTAACGGAGTTCCTCTAAAGAGACCTTTTGTCCCTTGCTTTTGGGGGCGAAAGGTTTTTTTAGAAAAGCGGGGTGGAATGAAATGAATCTTCAAGAAATGATTATCAAACTGCAGACATACTGGGCCGAACAGGGCTGCATCATCTATCAGCCTATGATCTGGAGGTGGGGGCTGGGACGATGTCGCCAGCCACTTTTTGCGGGTGTTGGGCCCCCCCGAACCGTGGCGAGCGGCTTATGTGCAGCCCAGCAGGAGGCCAACGGATGGCCGCTACGGGGGGGAGAATCCCAATAGGACTCAGCATTATTATCAATACCAAGTTATTTTAAAGCCGTCTCCCGATGACGTGCAGGAAGTGTACCTAGCCAGCCTGGAGGCTTTGGGTATTGATCTGTTAAGGCACGATGTGCGTTTTGTGGAAGATGATTGGGAATCGCCCACTGTGGGTGCCTGGGGGGGCTTGGGCTGGGAAGTCTGGCTCGATGGCATGGAGATCACCCAATTCACCTATTTTCAGCAGGTGGGCGGCATCGATGTTCGTCCGGTGGCGGCCGAAATCACCTATGGGGGGGTGGAACGCTTGGCTATGTTCATTCAGGGGGGGTGGACAGTATGTTCGACCTCCAATGGGTTGGGGGGGACATTACCTATGGCGATGTTTTCACCAGATGGAAGTGCAGTTTTCTAAGTTTAACTTTGAAGCATCCGCCGCTGAGAAACTGTTTACCCTTTTGATCTCTACGAGGGGAGGCTGAGCGTTTGATCGGGTCAGGGCTTGTGCTGCCCGGTTACGATTATGTTTTGAAGTGTTCCCACATATTTAACTTACTTGACGCCCGAGGCGCGATTAGCGTCAGCGAGAGAACGCGTTTCATAGCGCGAGTCCGCTCCTTAGCTTGCCAAGCTGCACAGGCTTACTTGGCCGAGCGGGAAAAATTAGGGTTTCCATTACTGCAGAGGGGGGGCACTTATAAATGCATGATTTTCTTTTGGAGTTGGGTTTTGAAGAACTACCCGCGCGCTTTGTGCCCGGGGGGGCACTCACATCACTTTCAAAGGCGATCCGAAAGGGGCTGCGCGATGAGCGCCTAGCCCACGGGGGGGAAGTGCAGGAATTTAGCACCCCCCGCGCCGTCTAGCTGTCCTGATTAAAGATTTGCAAGCAAAGCAGGCCGATTTAGAGATGGAAGTCAAAGGCCCCCCCTAAGAACATCGCCTACGATGATCGCGGGCAGCTGACAAGGGCCGGCCAGGGTTTCTCCGTTCCCAGGGTGCGATGGCAGACGATGTCGTTATTAAGCAGTTTCAGGGTGCGGATTATCTGTATATCAAAAAGAAAATGCAGGGTAAACAAGACGCCCGCCATAATTAAACCCCCCCTTTTGGAAAGATCGTTGCAGAGCTGCATTTTCCGAAAAATATGCGCTGGGGTGACTATGACCTGCGCTTCGCCCGCCCTCTGCGCTGGATCGTGTGCCTTTTGGGTGAAGAAGTGATCCCCCCCTTGATTTAGGTATGGTTCAGGCCGGCCGGGTCACTTTCGGTCACCGCCAACTATCTTCGAGGCCCATTACCGTGACCAATCCCGGCCATTATTTGTCTGCTTTAAAAAAACGGCTATGTGCTGGCCGATACGGAAGAGCGGGAAAGATTGATTCGCAGTCAAATCCGGCATTTGGCCGCACAGCGCGACGCGGTGGTGGCAGATGATGAGTCTTTGCTGCTTGAGGTATTAAACTTAGTTGAGTATCCCACTGCTTTTGTGGGGGGGAGTTCAGCAGTGATTATCTGCAGCTTCCCACGGAGGTCTTGACAACCACAATGAAAACCCATCAACGTTATTTTCCTCTCAAGGATAGCCGGGGTAGGCTTTTGCCCAGTTTCATCGGCGTGCGCAACGGAGCGGATAATCATTTAAACACCGTGATAGCGGGTAACGAAAAAGTGCTTGCGGCCCGGCTGGCAGATGCCCGGTTTTTCTACAATGAAGATCAGGCAGTTTCACTAGCAGACAATGTGCAAAAACTGGATGCGGTCGTATTTCAGGATGGATTGGGATCAATAGGCGATAAGGTCAGGCGCCTTGTGGTTCTCAGCGGCCAACTGGGGGGGAAAAGTTAGGCTATGGGCAGCAGCGGGACAGCATTGTGCGGGCGGCGAAGTTGGCTAAGGCGGACCTAGTAACCCAGATGGTAGGCGAGTTTCCCGAACTGCAGGGAATAATGGGCGAAAAATATGCCCTTCTTCAGGGTGAGCCGGAGTCGGTGGCGGCGGGAATAAGAGAACACTATCAGCCTCGGTTTGCCGCAGATGATTTGCCGCTCACCGCGGAAGGCATCGTTGTAAGTTTGGCCGATAAATTGATACATTAGTAGGGTATTTCGCCCTGGGCAAAATACCTACAGGATCTCAGGATCCCTTCGCCCTGCGCCGACAAGCCAGGGAGTTGTGCAGATACTGCTGCAGGGCGGCTACGCTCTATCATTACAAGAACTGCTTGAGCTGGCCGGGCCCGGTTATGAAGCCGTTGGGGTCGTATTCGGCGACGAAGCGGCCCGGTCTCTGCGAGATTTTCTCCTGGCTCGCCTCCGAGTTTTCCTGCTGGAACAGGGCTACAGGTACGATCTTGTGGATGCGGTTATTGCTTCGGAAGATGATCGCCCCCCCTCCGAATTGAGGCGCGCAGTGCAGGCTCTCACCGAGTTTATCGACTCCGAAGGCGGCACAGATTTAATGATCGGTTTGAGCGCATTGTTAACCTGGCGGCGAAGGCGGAAAGGCAGCAGTTGAACCGGGCCGTATTTCAAACAGCCGACAGTGAATTCTTTCAAGCACTAAGCGATGCGGCCGATCGCTGCCGGTCTAAATTGGATGCGGGGGGGATTACCACGGTTACTTACGGGAATTAGCCGCTTTACGGGCGCCGATTGATCGGTTTTTCACGGACGTGATGATCATGGATAGTGATTCCCAAGTTCGCAGTAATCGCTTGGGTTTATTGCAAAAAGCGTTAAAGTTATACACTTCATATGGCGACTTCAATCAAATTGTTGTTAATAAGTAAAGAAAATTCGCCGCAGGAGGATAATGGGGGGGCTGATACAGAATATGTCTTTTGGTAATTTTGCCTATGCTCCCTCGGGACGGCCCGCATGGTGGGCCTCGCGGGCGGCGATAGACAGTTAAGGATAGAAGGAGGATGTAAATGAGCAGAAAAAAAATGGGTTTACTTTTTTCGGCGATGGGCAGACAGACGGCCAGCAGGGTGAAAGAAATTTAGTCGGCGGCAAGGGGGGGCCAATTTGGCCGAAATGGTGGCGATTGGGATTCCCGTTCCCGGAGGGTTTACAATCACAACCGAGGCATGTGTTGCATTTATAATAACGATGAACAATGGGTGGACGGCCTCGAAGAGCAGATTCGTGAAAACATTGCCCGTTTAGAGAAAGCGATGGGTGTCAAATTCGGCGATGAAGAGGACCCGCTTTTATTGTCCGTTCGTTCCGGCGCGCGCGTTTCCATGCCGGGTATGATGGATACCGTGTTGAATTTGGGCCTCAACGACGTTACTGTGGAGGCACTGGCGGAAAAATCGGGCAACGCCCGCTTTGCCTGGGACTCCTATCGCCGCTTCATTCAAATGTACGGCGATGTGGTCATGGGTGTCGAACACCAGCTGTTTGAAGACGCTCTAGCCAAGAAACGCAAAGAACAGGGTGTAAAGCTGGATAACGAACTATCAGTGGAGGCACTCAAAGAACTGGTGGACGAATACAAAAACATAGTGCAAAAAGCGATCGGCAGATTGTTCCCGTCCGAACCGTTCGAACAGCTGCGCGGTTCGATCGATGCTGTGTTTAAGTCTTGGAATACACAGCGCGCTATACGCTATCGCCAGATTAACCACATCCCTCACAACTGGGGGGGAACGGCGGTAAACGTGCAGACAATGGTCTTCGGTAACATGGGTGAAAATTCCGGTACGGGGGGGTTGCCTTTACTAGAGAGTCCTTCCACCGGTGAAAATGTCTTTTACGGCGAATACCTCATGGATGCGCAGGGTGAAGACGTGGTAGCGGGTATCCGCACACCGCATCCTATTTCGCATTTAGAGGAGGAAATGCCGGCGATTTATCAGGAATTGGTGGATATCTACAAAAGCTCGAACAGCATTACAAGGAAATGCAGGACGTGGAGTTCACCATCCAGCAGGGTAAACTATGGATGCTTCAGACCAGAGCGGGCAAGAGAACCGCGACCGCTGCGGTACGCATGGCGGTAGAAATGGTTGAAGAAGGCTTAATTGATAAAGAGACGGCAGTACTGCGCGTTGATCCTGCCCAGCTTGATCAACTACTGCATCCCATGATTGATCCGGATGCCAAGTACGATGTTATCGCAACCGGGTTGCCCGCATCTCCGGGAGCGGCAGCCGGCCGCATTGTCTTTACCGCGGATGACGCGGAAGAATGGGCAGGGCGCGGTGAAACGGTTATATTGGTGCGCAATGAGACTTCGCCTGAAGATATTGGCGGCATGGACGTTGCAGAGGGAATTCTGACCGCTCGCGGTGGAATGACCTCGCACGCGGCGGTAGTTGCCCGCGGTATGGGTAAGTGCTGTGTAGCGGGCTGTGCGGCTGCACAGATCAGCGAAGCCAATAAAACATTGACTTTCGGCACAACCGTTCTTAAAGAGGGCGAATGGATTACACTTAATGGAACCGCAGGCGAAGTTATCGTGGGCCAGGTTCCCATGGTTGAGGTACAGGTGGAAGGCTATTTTGGTACCCTCATGGAATGGGCCGATGAATTTAGGGCCTTGGGTATTCGGACTAACGCCGATACGCCCCAGGACAGCCAAACCGCATTGGATTTCGGTGCGGAGGGTATTGGCCTGACCCGTACCGAGCATATGTTTTTTGAAGGCGATCGGGTCAACGTTGTGCGCCAGATGATCTTCGCAGGTGATCAACAGGGCCGCAAGCAGGCACTTGCTAAGCTCCTTCCTTACCAGCGGGAAGACTTTATCGGTATTTTTAGAACCATGAAGGGATTACCCGTGACGGTACGTTTGCTCGATCCTCCGCTGCATGAATTTGTGCCGCAGGACGAAGCCGCAATCAGTAGGCTTGCCACCTCTATGGGCCTTTCGATTGAAACACTCCGGGCTCGCATTGAGTCTTTGGAGGAAATCAACCCCCCCATGCTCGGCCACCGCGGTTGCCGCTTGGGAATCACCTATCCCGAAATCTATGCTATGCAGGCGCGCGCTATTTTTGAGGCCGCGGCGCAATTGACGAAAGAGGGCACCTCCGTCTTACCGGAAGTGATGATTCCCCTAATCGGAACGGTCCAAGAACTGCAGATCACGAAAAAGATTTGCGTTGAAGTGGCCGAGGCGGTCATGGAAGAGACAGGTGTTCAGTTCGAATACCTGGTGGGAACGATGATAGAAGTCCCCAGGGCTTGCCTTGTGGCCGATGAAATTGCCGCCGAGGCGGAATTCTTCTCCTTTGGGACAAATGATCTCACCCAAATGGGCTTTGGCTACAGCAGAGATGATGCGGGCACATTCCTGCCCGTCTATGTTGAACAGGAGATTCTGGCCAGGGATCCTTTCCAAAGTCTTGATCAAGTGGGCATTGGCAGCCTGGTTAGGACAGGGGGGTTGAAAAAGGACGCGCCGTAAAACCGAACCTAAAATCGGTGTTTGCGGTGAACACGGCGGTGACCCGGCCTCTATTGAGTTTTTCCATAAGGTGGGGGGGTTGGATTACGTCAGCTGTTCGCCCTTCCGCGTGCCCATTGCACGCCTGGCCGCAGCTCAGGCCAACATTCGCAATCCCCGTTAACCGGGGGGGTAACCAAAAATAGGGGGGGAGGCAGGAGAAAGCCTCCCCCGTGGGGGGGAAACCCATACTAGGCGGTGTGGGTTTCTTTTTTTCTCATTGTCTTTATTTCCACAAGGGTGGTGAAGGCCATAATGCGGTTTCCCGATGAATGGATCGACCTAGTGAAGTCATCGGTGGATATTGTTGATGTGATCGGCAAAACGGTGCAGTTGAGGCAAACGGGCCGCAATTATGTGGGTTTATGCCCCCCCTTTCACGATGAAAGACACCATCCTTTACCGTCAATCGGGAAAAACAGTTCTTCCATTGTTTTGGCTGCAACACGGGGGGGCAATGTGTTCAACTTCATTATGGAGACCCAGCATGTTTCTTTTCCGGAAGCTGTAAGCATGCTTGCCCAAGAACAGGGCCTTGCGGTACCGGCCCAGTCCGCCCAGGATAGAAAAAGGGAGGAAAAAAGGGAGCAGCTGCGCAAGATCAACGAAGAGGCGGCCCGCTATTATTATCGTAATTTGCGCCAGGGCCCCGGGCTTGCGGCTCGACGCTATTTGGAACAACGCGGCATAACCGAGGAACTTGCTCGGGAATTCTATCTTGCTATGCACTGCCGGGTTGGGATGGCTTGGTTCGTTTTTGGAAGCAAAAACATTGATCTGCAATCGGCTGAAGAAGCGGGGCTGATATCCTTGGGCCGTCAGGGCTACATCGATCGTTTCCGCGATCGAATCCTGTTTCCCATCTGCGATCACCTGGGCCGTTTTATCGGTTTTGGCGGCAGGGCAATGAATCCGCAGCAGCCCAAGTATTTGAATACCGCCCAGACGGCAGTATTTGATAAAAGCTCAGTTTTATACGGGTTAAACTGGTCTAAAGACGCCATTAAAAGTCAAGATCAGGTGATTATCGTTGAGGGTTACACCGATCTTATTGCCCTGTTTTCAGTCGGCAGGCAGAATGTGGTGGCCAGTCTGGGAACGGCATTTACTCCCAGGCATGCCAGGCTGCTGGCACGGTTCAGCAAGAGGGCGATCATCGCTTTGACGGAGACGCCGCCGGCCGGCGGGCGGTATTAAGCGGCATGGAGGTCCTGCACCGGCACGAACTGCAGGTCTTAGTGGCCCGTCTGCGGGACGAAGAGGATCCGGATACTTATGTACGCACCCACAGTGCCGAACAAGTTGATCACTGGTTGAATTCCGCCGTTCCACTGCGGGAATATCAAATTGATTGGGCCATTTCCCAACACGATATTACAACCAGAGAAGGAAAACTGGACGCCTCTAACGAAGTAATACAGATATTAGCGCAGCTGGAAAACGCAATTGAGAGGGAAGAATACCTGCGTTACGTCTCGCAAAGACTGGGGGGGATTTCAGAATCTTCGTTGGCTGCGGAGATAAACCAAAAGATGGGAATAGATTCTTCGCGGCCAGTACAGAATAGATATAATGTGAGAAGTGTGCCCGCGGTGCCCGAAACGGCGAGGGAGGAGCAGCTTGCGGAAAGGGAGATCATCAGATACCTGTTACTGCGCCCCCCCGGTGTTTTGCGGGACTTGACGGAAGCCGCGGTTACTGCAGAGGATTTTCAACATCCCGATTACCGCCGTTTGTATGCCGCCATTGCGCAAAATCAAGCGGCCGGCGAGGACGAATCGGCCGTAATAGAAAGGCTCTGTGCTTTGGGCGAACCCGAGGGCAGCTGGGCAGAATACTTCAATTCTTTTCTGCTCTTGTTAAGCAGGCGAAGATTGGAAATGATGGAGGAAAAACTTTCCTCCTTGGAGAATGATAATAAAGGTTTTGATGTTCGCCTGGAACTGTATTATTTAATCAGAGAATACTATCAGATTCTGAGCGAAAATCCCTGAAAAGTAATGGGAAAGGGGGGTTGTTATGCTTGAGCAATGGAGAAGTTGTTAAAATAGAAGCGGTAAATCAACTTCTGGCTAAGGCGAAGCAGCGGGGGCACGGTTACCTATGAAGAGATTATGGATAGTCTTCAAGATGTTGACCTGCTTCCTGAACAGATAGATGAGATTTACGAGAGCTTTGCTTCTTTGGGGGGGATCGATGTTATCTCTCAGCCCGACGATGAAGAAGATGATGAAGACGGGGGGGATGTCACCGAGGGCGATGGTGAGGAAGAAGATGACGAATACGATCTCTCCGTTCCGGAAGGCATCAGCTTGGATGATCCGGTGCGGATGTACCTTAAGGAAATCGGCCGCGTTCCTCTTTTGGTCGCGGAAGAAGAAGTGGAGCTGGCCAAACGCATTGAACAAGGCGATGAATCGGCCAACAGGGAGTTGGCAGAGGCCAACCTACGTTTAGTGGTGAGCATCGCCAAGCGCTACGTGGGCCGGGGGGGCATGCATTTTCTCGATTTGATACAAGAAGGTAATTTGGGCCTTATTAAGGCAGTGGAAAAAATTCGATTACCGCAAGGGCTTTAAATTTAGCACTTACGCAACCTGGTGGATTCGGCAGGCGATAACCAGGGCTATTGCTGACCAAGCCAGGACGATTCGGATTCCGGTGCATATGGTGGAAACGATCAATAAGCTGACGCGAGTATCGCGCCAATTACTGCAGGAATTGGGCAGGGCCCCCCTTCCCGAAGAAATCGCGGAGGAAATGGATCTTCCGGTGGAAAGGGTGCGGGAGATCATGAAGATAGCCCAGGAACCCGTTTCTTTAGAGACGCCCATCGGTGAAGAGGAAGACAGCCATCTTGGCGATTTCATCGAAGACCAAGAAGCAACCGCGCCCGACGAAGCGGCGGCGTTTACCATGCTCCAAGAGCAGCTGGGGGGGGAAGTGCTGCAGTCTTTGACTCCGCGAGAACAGCAGGTATTAAGGCTGAGATTTGGCTTGGATGATGGTAGAGGGCGCACCCTAGAAGAAGTCGGCCAGGTGTTCGGTGTTACCCGGGAACGGATTCGCCAAATCGAAGCGAAAGCGTTGCGCAAATTGCGCCACCCGAGCCGCAGTAAAAAGCTTAAAGATTTCTTGGAGCAGTAACGGTTATTTGGCCTTTGTTTTTTTTGGCTTACTCGGTCTTGACAAAAAGACCCTGCTCTCATATAATTGATCCGTACCGGACCCCCCCTAGCTCAGCGGTTAGAGCAGCGGACTCATAATCCGTTGGTCCTGGGTTCGATTCCCAGGGGGGTCCACCATATGTCAGCAAGCTCCTAGACAGCGTTTAGGAGTTTTTTTCTTTGGGAGGGGGAAGCAGTGTCATCTACTGTGCAAGAAATTTGCCGTATCTTGGAGCGGCTGGCGCCGCCGGAATACGCATACGACTGGGATAATGTGGGCTGCTGGTGGGCAGGGCGGATCAATCGGTCTCAACTGTGTTGGTGACGTTGACAGTAACGCCGGCAGTGTGGATTCGGCAATTGAAAACGGCGTTGATCTAATTGTTGCCCATCACCCCCCCCTTATTTTTAAACCTCTCACACATTTGCGCACAGATCAGCCTCTTGGTGCGCTACTAGCCCGTTTGCTCGAACACGGCCTGGCGGTGTATGCCTGCCACACCAATCTCGATCGAGCCCCCCCTGGGGTTGAACGAGTGGCTGGCGCAAGAGGTGGGTGTGCTAAAACCTAAAGTGCTCATACCCGGCGAAGGCGAAGGCGTTGGTTTGGGGGGGCGGGTGGGAAGGATCCCCGAGACTACCTTGGGCGAGTTAGCACTAAGGCTGGCCGAATTGTGGTCCACGCCCGTGCGGATGGTGGGGGGGGATCCTAAACTACCGCTTCAGACCGCGGCCGTTGTGGGCGGTTCGGGGGGGGAGATTTCGCAGCGGAGGCCAAGGCCGCCGGAGCCCAGGTGCTCATTACGGGAGATGTCTCCTACCATGACGCCCTAGATGCCCTGGCTCTTAATTTGGCTGTGCTAGACGCCGGACATTTCGCCACGGAAAGATAATGGTTCGAAAATCGCTCACTACCTAAAGTCGCAGTTGACAGCCGGCGCCGCGGAAATTATTGCCGTCGTGGAGCAGCCCGGGGAGGATCCTTTTCGGTTGGAAATCGGGTGACTATGTGTTATAATCAAGATACTGAGTGAACCGGATGATCGCGAGGAAAACTCCTTGAGGAAAGTCCGAGTCCGCAGAGCGGGATGCTGGGTAACGCCCAGTGGGGGCAACCCCCCCAAGGCTAGTGCCACAGAAATAAACCGCCCCCGGGAATAAATCCCCGTGGGTAAGGCTGAAAAGGTGAGGTAAGGGCTCACCAGCGGTTAGGCGACTAATCGGCTAGGTAAACCCCATCCGGAGCAAGGTTAAATAGGGAAGGAGAGGCTGCTCGCCTCACGTGACTTCCGGGTTAACCGCATGAGGTTTTAGGCAACTAAAATCCTAGATAGATGATCGTCCTTGACAGAACTCGGCTTATAGGTTCACTCAGATGGACTAATCGCCTGGATACTTTTTGGTATCCGGGTTTTTTTTATGTAAAATTTTGCCTGTGAGGGAGGACTTAGGGCAAAACCGGCGAATCAAATCAATAAAGTGGTAGCAAGTGGGGGGGAAAGTGGGGGGGAATAACCGGAAAGGATGTGCAGAGGATGTTCATGGGCGAGTACCAGCATAGCTTGGATAGTAAGGGCCGTTTGATCATCCCCGCCAAATTCCGGGAAGAATTGGGGGGGAGGGCGCGGTAATAACGCGCGGCCTAGATAACTGCCTCTTTTATTTCCTGCAGAAGAATGGGAAACGCTAGAAACCAAGCTCAAAACTTGCCCTTGACGAAAAGGGATGCAAGGCAGTTTGTGCGCTTCCTCTTCTCGGGAGCGGCAGAATGCGAAATGGATAAACAAGGTCGCATTAATTTGCCCGCTAATTTGCGGGAATTCGCATTGATCGACAAAGACGCGGTGGTTATCGGGGGGGTTTCCAGCAGAATTGAAATTTGGAGCAAGGAGCAGTGGGAATCCTACGTTGGCGCAGCGGAAGAATCCTTTGAGGATATTGCCGAAAACATCGTGGATTTGGGCATTTAAAAGTCGAAGGATGAGCGAGATGAAGTTTTCCCATCAACCGGTTTTACTGCAAGAGACAATTGAAAAACTGAATTTGAAACCCCATGCCCTTTATGTAGATTGCACGCTGGGCGCAGCAGGGCACAGTATGGGTATGCTGGCCATCGAACCAACAATTCGTTTAATCGGTATTGATCAGGATCCCCCCCAGGCTCTGGAGCGGGCTCAGTACAGGCTGGCGGCCTATGCTCGGCAGGTGACTTTGGTCAGGGACAATTTCCGCAACCTGCGGGATATCTTGTCCGGGCTGCACATCGGCGCGGTGGATGGCATTCTTATGGACATAGGGGGGGTATCCTCGCCGCAGCTCGACAGCGCAGAGCGAGGGTTTAGCTATCAGCAGGACGCCCCGCTGGATATGAGAATGGATCCCGGACAGCGACTGCAGGCCGAAACTATAGTGAATACATACAGCGAGCAGCAGTTGGCCGAGATTATCAGGGATTACGGTGAGGAACGCTGGGCCGGCCGAATTAGTGAGTTTATCGTCAGCGAACGAAAAAAAGCGCCGCTTGAGACCACCGGGCAGTTAGTATCCGTCATAAAAAAAAGCAATTCCGGCAGCAGCCAGGGCCGTTGGCCCCCATCCTGCCCGCCGCACCTTCCAGGCACTGCGAATAGCTGTCAATGATGAATTGGGTGCGCTGCAAGAAGGTCTACAGCAGGCTGTAGAAATGCTTGCACCTGAGGGCAGGCTTGCTGTAATCACTTTTCATTCCTTGGAAGACAGGATTGTGAAAAACTATTTTCAAGAACTTCTGGGCCGCTGTACATGTCCGCCCAATCTTCCCATTTGTGTCTGTGGCCAGAAGCCCACAGCCCGGTTGGTGAACACCAAACCGATTTTACCTTCCAAGGGTGAGGTGGAAAGCAATGCCCGGGCGCGAAGTGCCAAGCTTAGAGTGATAGAAAAGTTGTAGGAAGGGTGTGCTAAATGTCCGCCGCAAGACAATTGATCGACCCGTATCTCGAATATGAGGATGAGCACAAACCCGCTTTGAGCCCCCCCCGGCGGAAAAGAAAGCGGGTCGCAGTTCCGGCCACGTTAAAAATTTGCCTCTTGGCCGCCTGCTGTGTGGCTGTGTCCCTGCTCTACTTGCAGCAGCAGGTCACTTCTTATTATCTCAATGTGGAGTTGGGATATCTACAGGAACGGGCGAACACGCTGGAACAGCATAATGATTATTTGATGCTTAATTTGGAATCGCAGCGCAGCCTGCCCAAAGTTGAGCAGATCGCCCGCTCACAGTTGGGCATGGTGGAGCCCCAGCTGACGATTGGCTTGGTTTTTAACCAAGAGGAGCAGCCCGGCGCAAATGAGCATGGGCGTTGGCTGGCAGAGGATGCCTCGGGGGGGGTTCGCGGGGGGGAATCTTCGCATCGTTGGCCGCCTGGTTGAATAAGGCTTTCCGTTGGGAGGAGTTGAAGCTGGCACGTTACAACGCTAATAAATCGAGGATTAAACGAACCGTTATAATCTTCTGCGTACTTACTTTAGGCTGCGTTCTTCTCATGGGTCGTTTGGCTTATCTGCAAATCTATCGCGGGCGGGAATATTCACAGCGGGCCGAAGCGCAAAGGATGCGGCCCCCCCAAACGGTGGATGCCCGCAGGGGCTTAATTTTAGATCGGAACCATAAAATATTGGCTGTGAGTATCGGAGCTGATGCGGTGTATGCACTTACCGAAAGTGTTCGGGATGTGCCGGAAACAGCGCGGCAATTGGCTCCTTATTTGTCGTTATCCACTGATCAGATTATTACGCTGCTGCAAAGCAGGTCAACGGGAAGCGTATGGCTCGGCCGAGGTTTAGACCCGCCCGCGGCAGAGGCAATACGCGCCTTAAGTCTGCCGGGAATATTCTTGGTTAAACGGCCGCAGCGTTTTTATCCGCAGGGGGACTTTGGCGGCCCACGTTTTAGGTATAGCGGGCTCGGATAATCAAGGTTTGGAAGGAATAGAGTATTACTATGATGCAATTTTGCGGGGAATCCCGGGCCGGCTTACCGCGGAGCGGGATGCTTCGCAGCGCAGCATTCCGGGGGGGACTTTGCAATCAATACCCGCACAGGCCGGGCAGGATGTGATTCTGACTTTGGATTCTGTCATCCAGTATAATGCGGAGCTGGTCTTGCAGGACGCGGTTCTCTCCAGCAAGAGTGACAGGGGTTTGGTACTTATCATGGATCCGCGCACGGGTGAAATTATAGCTAACGCCATCTTTCCCACATTCGATCCGAATGATTATCAGAAGGTGCCGCTGGAACAGCGGCGAAATGTTGCCATTACGGACCAATATGAGCCCGGCTCAACTTTTAAGTTTGTCACGGCGGCGGCGAGCTTAGATTTGAATCTAACCCACAACGCTCGTACTTTTGAGAGCGGACTTTATTGGGAAATAGGCGGGGGGGGCGTATTCGTAATTCCGATGGCAGGGCCAGCGGGAGTATTACATTCCTGGAAGCGATGGAACGATCCGATAACATTGTCTTTGCCAAGTTGGCGGACGAAATGGGCGCGCAGCGTTTTTATCCTTATATCCGGAACTTCGGTTTCGGGCAGCGCTTAGGCATTGATTTTCCCGGCGAGGCTATTGGTACGGTAGCCAAACCCCATGAATCGCCCTCCATGGCCTTGCAGTGGGCGAATATGGGTTTCGGCCAGGGTATCGCGGTCACTCCCCCCCTCCAGCTTTTGGCGGCGGTCAGCGGCATTGCCAACGGCGGGCGGATAATGCAGCCGCATTTTGTCAAAGAACTGCGCGATAGTCAAGGTAAGCTGATTCAAGAAATAAAACCCGAACTGTTGGACCTGCATCCAATCAGTGAGGAAACGGCAGCTAAAGTCAGTGAATTGCTGCGTTCTGTGGTGGTGAACGGCAACGGCAATCGGGCGGATATACCCGGTTATTACGTGGCCGGTAAAACCGGTACCGCGGAAGTTCCTCGGGATGGGGGTTTATAGCGCGGAGCGAATCGCTTCTTTTATCGGTTTTGCTCCGGTGGATGAACCCCCCCGGTTGGCCGCCCTTGTTGTCTTATATAATCCCAAGGTTGAAGGCGCCTACGGCGGTGTACTGGTGGCACCCGTTTCAGGGAGATTATGGAAGAAAGCCTAGAGTACCTGGGTGTGAAGAAACGAGCGGTACAAAACAACCCTTCGCCCCCTTGCCGTCGTGCCTAATGTAACGAATTTCAGTTTGGCGGAAGCCCAAGCCAAACTGGCGCAGCAGACTTTAAACTGGGCGGCGGAAGGCGATGGAGATCTGGTTGTTGAGCAAACGCCTGCACCCGGCAGCAGGGTCCCTGTCCAGACAACGGTGCGGCTCTTTTTTTACAATGAGGAGATGGAAAAAAAGCGTTGTGGTACCATCTGTCTTGGGCCTAAGCATGCGTGATGCATCCTTAAAGCTTTCCGAGGTTGGTTTGCGGATTAAGGTGGTGGGCACGGGATTGGCTTATGAGCAGTCGCCGGCGGCGGGAACAAAAGTCCTGCCCGGGGGGGGCAGTGGAAGTGCGGTTTAAACTCTAGAATGGGGGGGTAAGGAGGGCATAGCTTGCAGCTGGAAAAGGTGCTTGCCGGTTTGGATTTTGAAAGGCGCGGGCCGTGTACTGAAATCTTGGGTTTAGCTTATGATTCACGCCTGGTTCGGCCGGGCGATTTGTTCGCCGCTATTCGCGGTTTTCAGCGGGATGGTCACGATTATGTCCGGGATGCGCAGCTAAAAGGGGGCGGTGGCCGCGGTCGTAGAACACTGGATCCCCCCCGGTTTAGAGCTGCCCCCCCAAATCAAAGTAAGCGATGTCCGGCGGGCCCTGAGCCGGATGAGCGCCAATTTCTACGGCCATCCCAGTGGAAAATTACGGGTTTTGGGTGTGACGGGTACGAACGGCAAGACGACCAGCACTTATTTTATCAAATCGATTTTAGAGGCCGCCGGCCTCAGCGTGGGTGTAAGTCGGGACAATTCAGATACTTGTGGGCGGGCGGGGGGGCAGGCGGCTTCTCGCACCACACCCGAGGCCTTGGATCTCCAGCGAACGCTGGCCGAGATGGTTGAAGCAGGTTTAGACGCTGTTGTAATCGAGGTTTCCTCCCATGCCTTGCTGCTCGATAGGGTGGCGGATGTTGTTTTGACGGGGGGGATTGTTTACCAACCTTTCCCAGGATCATTTGGACTTCCACGCTACCATGGACGAGTACTTTGCTGCCAAAGTCAAACTCTTTACCCATTTGCACGGCCCAGCCGGACTAAACTACGACGATAAATGGGGGGGCCGGCAGCTGGCAGAATACTGCGCCGGTTCAGTCATCAGCTACGGTGTGGATCATCCCGCTGATGTAAGGGCTGAGAAGATTGAGTTGGAAAAGTCCGGTGTTTCTTATATACTGAATAGTGAAGTGGGGGGCAAATACCCATCAAATTACGGCTTACGGGTCATTTCAATGTTTATAACTCGTTGGGCGCCGCGGCCCTTTGTTTGGGGGGGCAGAGTATCCCTCTGACCCACATCAAAAAGGGTCTGGAGGCGCTAGCCGGTGTACCGGGCCGTTTTGAACTAATTGAAAACGCTGCCGGCCTTAATGTCATCGTGGATTATGCACATACTCCGGCCGGACTG
>JMBX01000098.1_pt1 | contig 22696 bp, 35 predicted proteins | sample 616521 | NCBI WGS metagenome assembly JMBX01 (sample SAMN02727906, study PRJNA239997) | anaerobic digester metagenome | biome: anaerobic digester; isolation source: mesophilic anaerobic digester inoculated with municipal waste water sludge... | place: Germany: Bielefeld University, CeBiTec ...
CAAAGATATGATTTCTGCTTAAAAACGACAATATGCATATAAATTCTTCTTTTTTTTACAGAAGTAATTGAATTTATCAGATATAAAACTATTTTCCAGCTGTTTTTAAACTAAAGTCACTAGATTTGTGTTTTATACAGGCACAGTTTAACAAATTATTCATTAGATTTTGAAATTCATCGATTTAGCTGTAGAGAAAGAGATTGCCGATTTATCATATGTGGCAACTGTAGGTTTTGATGGTGTACATATCGGGCACAGACATCTTATAAATCAGGTGAAAGCCGAAGCCCGGAATCGAAATTTACCATCGGCGGTTATCACTTTCCAGTACATCCACGCAAAGTGCTACAAAAAGATTTTCAACCAGCTCTTCTTTGTGGATTTGAAGAAAAATTGGAGCAGCTTGCTACAACAGGTATAGATTATTGTATCAGCCTGCCCTTTACGATTGAACTATCGGAGCTTTCTGCCAAAGATTTCATGCAAAAGGTACTTAAGGAGAAACTTCATGTAGATACGCTGTTTGTGGGTTACGACCATCGTTTTGGGCATAACAGGGAGGATGGTTATACCAATATCAGCGATATGGGAGTGAGCTGGGAATAAATGTTATTAAGGCTGCCGAACTTCAATATGGGGGGGAGAGCGATGTCAGCTCATCTAGAATCCGAAGGTTGTTAAAAGTAGGAAAAATAAAGGAGGCGAATCTGCTATTGTCTTATAATTACAGGTTGTCGGGAAAAATAGTGGAGGGTTATCAGGTAGGCCGTACTATTGGCTTCCCTACAGCAAATATATGTGTATGGGAGCGTTATAAGGTGTTGCCTGAACTGGGTGTGTATGCTGTCCAGGTTCATCTTCGAGATATAATATATCCGGGTATGTTATATATTGGGACTCGTCCAACGCTTCATGCAGACACTGAAACAAGCGTGGAGGTAAATATTTTTGATTTCGAAGCGAATCTTTACGATCAGTCGATGGCGGTTGAATTTATAGATTTTATCAGAGCCGATGAGAAGTTTGATACCATTGAGGAGCTGGTTGCACAAATTCATCAGGATAAAGAGTCAGTGAAGAAAAGGTTGAAAATATTAGATAGTTGTATCGGTATTTCTCTCCTAAAACTTTGCCTTGTCAAACCCTGTTCTGTTTATAATTTTTATTTATTTGAGCTTGTATGCCTCAAATGAAACCATTGTCCTTTCCGGGATTGGATTTAAATGGTTCCTTTAATTATTCAGGGCTTTATCCGAGTGCCCGGCAATTCATAAAACTGCATTCTAATAGATTTTTCTTTCATTCAGAGCCTTTTGGTACGCTGCTGCATTGCGTGTATGTTCGGCATGAGTAACTGCGAAGTTGTGACGGCCCGAGAGATCGTTTTTTTGCACACATAAACAGATACTTGTGTTGCTGAGGTGATAATGTCGCATCTATTGCTGCTATGGACGGTATCCTGATCGGACCCGGCGGCAGGCCGGAGTTCCTATAGGTATTGTAAGGCGAATCTGTTTCCAGGTGTTTATATAAAATGCGACGCAGGGTGAAATCGCCAACGGCAAACTTTACTGTCGGGTCGGCTTCAAGGTTCATCCCCCCCTTTTTTTAGTCTGTTCAGATATAGTCCTGCCACAACCGGATATTCATCTGTATAAGTAGCTTCCTCCTCCACTATGGAAGCAAGTATCGATGCCTCTAATGGTGTAAGTCCGATTTTTTTCTGCTTTGCATCTTCGTTCTTCGTCCCAAAAAGCGCCATACTCCCTCTTCATCCGGTCCAGAAGATTTTCAATACCCGTATCCCAGTACACTTCGTAGGTGTTTGGAATAAACATCGAAATAAACGTGTATTCGTTAAACCCATATTTTTTTGGCGTTTGCAGTATCATTAAGGGCATTCAACAGTTTTAGGCTGTCTATCATCAATTGTTGGGAGATTCTCCCAGCCAGATTTTCGCTGGTACGCATGTTGTTAAAAGTAAGATTCACGGGCGTTTGATTTCCCGACCGCAAAAGTCGTATCACATCCGGCATGGTCATGCCATCCTTTATGGCGTATCTTCCGGTTTTATTCTGTTCGCAAGATTCATTCTCTCTGCCAGTAGCCGGAATATATGTTCCGACGGCAGCCCCCCGCTTTTGCTTTTAGCTGATCAACCACTTTTTCATAGTTCTTGTCCTGGTCTATATAGATGTAAGCCGTTTCTGATAATGAAAACGGTTTAAAGATAAGATTGTATGCATAGACGCTTGTTGAAATGACAAGCAGCAGCAGAACGCCGGTGATCCATGGCAGAAGCCTGTTTTTTTTCTTTTTCTTCACTTGTTCAATTTTTATTGCACTGTTTTACCCGATATAATAATCCAAATAAATTTGTCTTTTGTAACATCGCTTCACACGGAAGTTTCATCTTTTATATAGTGAGACATGAAAACAGGAACAAATGTAGAAAGATTCGCTTTAAAATATCACATTTTCTTTGACAAGTTAAAAACAAACTTGTATATTTGCATCCGATTTTAGCAAAAATTCATAAGGAAGTGTGGGTGAGTGGCTGAAACCAGCAGTTTGCTAAACTGCCGTACGGGTAACTGTACCGGGGGGGTTCGAATACCCCCCCGCTTCCGCGAAAAGGCTTAAAAAAAGTCAACAAAAAAATAAATAAAATCCTGTAAGAATCTCATCTACAGGATTTTTTATTTTATATATCCTCTTGCTTACAGGTCATGAAAAAGCCGCAAACAAGCCATAAACTACACCTGAAAAGTAACCTATTCGTAACCTACTCCAAAATGAGCCAAATAAGTCGCGATTTGGCTGTAAGTGACTCTTTATTGGCGCTTTATGGCGTGCTAAAAGCTGCGCTAATTATTCAATTATGCTATAATTTTGTAATTAATTAGTAACTTAAAAATGAGGAATTATGAGAACAACTTTTCCACGCTTTTTTTTCTTAAAAAGCAGCTTCTAAAAAAAAGACGGAACAATGCCTATTATGGCAAGAATAACTGTTAAAGGAACTGTTTCACACTTCAGCACGAAATTATCCATTTAACCTGAAAACTGGGACACCTGGTCAAATAGGATGAAAGGTAGGGATAGAGATGCAAAGATGTTTATTTGCGAACAGGGATGAAGTGTAGTAGCAACACAGCTGTAAAGTTTGTACAACTATTCAATATATGTACATATCGACATATTTACATTTGTTTAGCTCTGTACTTGTACATCGACTAACTGGTGTATGTACTAACTTGCATATCATAACATCACAATACCGTAACATCGTATTATAATATCCTAGTGTCAAGTTTATTTCAAAACATAATCGGTTAATAATTTTTTTTCTAAAGCTTAATGAATGACTTTTGAGATACTACAATTTCTTTAAGCAGCAGCTACTTTTTTTATTTTTCCAACAACTTCTCAATCGCCACCTTGGTTTCCGGTAAAGACGGAAGTATGTGGTTGCCAAAATCCACCATTACACCGCATTTATCGAAAAGCAGGAAATAAGGGACGCTGCTTCCCGTGTTGAAACGTTTTACGATGTCTTGCCACTCTTTATCGGTAAGGGCTATGTGAATGCCGGGAAGGTCGAGACTTGCAATGATGTTTTTTCCGCGTTCGGTTTCACTGTCCAGCCACAAATAAACAAACACAATGGGTTTGTCGGCAAGTTCTTCGTGAAGGGTTTTGCTGTACGGTATTTGCCTCATGCACGGCCTGCACCACGTCGCACCGATATCCACATACACCACCTTCCCCCCCGGATTGGAATCGAGAATGTGTTTTACAATGTTAGCAGAGTCAGTTATCAGCGAACCGCTTCCGTGCAATTCAATGGCGTTTCGTCCTAAAACGGCATCGGAATAAACGCGCGGATTGGCATTGTAGGCTTTTACCTGATTGTATTGGTTGTTGAGCGTGGTTCGTAGGAACGGGTCGGTAATTGTTTTGTTTATCATTACGCGGTTGCTGTCGATCCAATCCGTTTTGTGAGCGGTGAGGTAGAAGTTACTAACAAAAATGGCAGAGGCTAATTGCGAGAGGTAGTTGTTTTCAGAACTAGATTTCATCTTTTCCAACATTCCGTCCCACGACATATTCGCGTTCTCTTTCTTAAATAATTCGGGGGGGTTACTTTCTTCTACTTTGTATCTCGAAAACAAACTGACCGTTCCAATATAATCAGCCATCATCATCGAATTATCCACTTCTTTCTCAAATTCTTTCACGAAATCGTAATACTTCTCTCGCTCCTCTCTTGTCAGTTCCTTTTTTTTGTTCGAATGGCGTGCTGGTAAGGATATGTGAACAACGCCTGGTAATAATCCAATGCCACCTGCTTTTTGCCCACGTGTTAAACGTTTCCGGTGTGTTGTGTTTTTGCTGAAACGTGGCGAGCTTTTGCAAAGTCTCGTTGTATTGCTTATTGGTTTCCGCCCTGTAATCCGAAAATAGCAGTTCATAAGGTTGGGAGTATCGTCCCAAATATTGATTTCGGAAGGCGTTGATATGCTTGTTCAGTTCGGCAGTAGTGCCCCCCCGAAAACAGTATGAGAGATGTTCCGAAAATCTTTTTCGATATACAAACTGTCACCCGGAGCGATAACGATGCGGTCTTCCACGGGAACAAACGATATTTCGCGGGTGGTGATGGGGGGGTAAATTTCGAAACGGAACATCCCGTCTTCGGTAAGGGGGGGCGAGGTGTGCGTGGTTTCATTTCCGTAGAAATCGAGCAGTTTTATTTCGAGCTTTTTAACGTGTGGATAGACATCCAGATTGATTATTTTCCCGGTAATAATGGCTTTCTCGCCCTGGTCTGTTTTCTCCCCCCCGGTAAATATGGGCGGCATTCCGTCCTCTTTCTGCCGTTGGCAGGTAGAGAGAATAAGGGAGAGGAAGAGGAAGAGGAAGAGGATTGTTTTGGGTTCATTATTATTCAATAATTTATATCTGTTGCCACGACTTTTAAGTCGTGGATGTAAAAGTACTCTAAAAAGGGCTTTAGCCAAACTTATCCCGAATATCGGAGACATTCAATAAAGAGAAAATAAACTTCGGCTAAGGCCGGATATCCGGTTTGTTTTATCCGCGCGCTAAAGCGGCGTGGTAATTGGTGGCTCTTATTTTTTTATCTAACGCTTTGTTCAATTCATTTTTCATTGTATCCACACCTGGGAAACCGGTGGTGTAATATGTTTGATTTCCTTCTCTGTCTAATATCAGATAGGTCGGGACTCCTCTTACATTCAGGGTTTTATAAATATACTCCCATTGTGCCTGATTCAAGCGGTAATGCGAACCGTGGATATCGGCAATCATATTTTTCCACGTGTTTTCGGGAGAGTCTTCGCCCGCGAGATATAAAAACACCACATCTTTATCGGCAAACTGCGCTTTCATCGGATTCATTTCGGCATGTGCCGCTCGGCACGGCCCGCACCAGGTTGCCCAAACATCTACCAGTGCAACTTTTCCTTTAAAGGGTTTCATCAATTCGAGAAACAGTTGCTCATCCACATTGGCAGGCGGATTTAAAACGGTATATCCGGTTTTCTTTTTTGTTTTCTTCTATTTTTGCCAGCAAATCTTCATTTTCTTTTAGGATAACTTCCCGAATCAACGGGGGGGCAGGGTGGTGAGTTCGGATTTTTGTTCATCGGTAAGTGGATTGAAGTCCTGCAACGCTGAACATAACTGTTGCGACCTCATCAACTTGAATAAAAATGCATTGTTGGTATTCCATATTTTAGAAAGGAATCCTTCGCCCGATTGGGTTTTCATAAATTTGTTGGTAATGTTCTGATATTTATTGAATACCGAACCGATGGAAGAAGCTTTTTCAAACTTTTCCCCCCCTTTTTCCTGTGCCGAAATGTAATCTTTGAAAAATTGACGGTCTTCCAGGGATACCTTTTTATTTTCAGAGAGATACCGTATGACTACCAATGGGTCGTTTAAATTTTCTTTTGCATACAGTAAGCTGCGAATGAAATGTCCGATGTTTCGAACCAGAAGCACATCGGGATCATCATAGGGGGGGATCATCCGGTAAAAGTCATTGAAATCGTCGGTAAACTGTGCAGGATTTTTGATTTTTCTTGCATCTTCAAACGTTACGCCATGTTTAAAGGCATAGGCATCGATAACAACATAATCTGCCATTGAAAGAAAGTTTACTAATTTGTATGCCATCTCATAATTGGCAATTTCTTCGCCAGCAAACTGATATTGAGATTGTTATTGTATTCAACGGCTTCGTTGTATTTCGTAATCATAAATCCTTGAACTGGTACACATCCATATCGGCAATCTCATTTCTGAAATCTCCCTCAATCAGGTTGGATATATTTTTGTGGCTCAGATCGGTATTGAGTTCTGCCAAATAACCGGAATAATAAGCTTTATTTCCATACGATAACTCTTCCTTTAACAGACGCGATCCGGCACGATAGATTTCAGGAAAGTTTACCCATACCTTCGATTCCTGACCGGGTGCAACCCGAATGGGAACGGTAAAAAGTTTACGGTCTGTCAATAAAACCAGCGTCGGGCTATCGACGGTTATAGATGCGGAAAAAGAGCCGTCACTATTTATCGTAACCGGTTCGTTTTTTTTCGGTACCCGTTATCGGATTTAAATAATAGAGTGTATATTTTCGTGTGTGGGCGCATAAGCATTATTTTTCCGCTCACAAGGGCTTCGCCTTTCTGTAATTGAGCCTGAAAATTATTTTCTGCCCGATGTTTTTGTCTAAATTCTGCCGGAATTTCAGGAAGTTGTATGCGTTTGTTCACCAAATCAACGCCATATATTTTAAAGCAATCATTACAATCGCTCTCGATAAAATCGAACGTGCGGGTATTTTGGGGTAGCGGTTCAAACATGAGTTTAAACGATGCTTCGCCCGATTTTGGCATCCAGAACAGCGAATCGAGTTCGATGCCGTCACCGCTGCGAACCATATACTTTTACCATCGGCAAGCAGATAAGTATCGGATGCTATTTTATCCAATAGCCGGGTGTAAAAAAAAGCTTCCACGTCAAGTACCGTTGTGGTGTCCGATAACGTTACTTTGGAGATTTCCAGCGCACGGTTGTTGGCGAATGCCGCATGAGGTAAATCTACTGTTTTTATTTGTGCCTGCAACGATATTGCCGCGGCAACCAGCAAAAAGGTAAGGAGTGTTTTTGGGTTCATCATTATTTTTCTTCTAACAATTTATTAATTTCCGATATCAACTTTTCGTAATCCGACGGACGAGGCGCGTCAAAATCGACGATGTTCCCGTTTTTGTCGATCAACACATACTTGGGAATGGCAATGGCATTGTAAGAACGATGCACGGCTCCATTTTCATCGTATAGTTGCAACCATTGCGGCGTGTCTTTCTTGATGGTGCTCAGCCATTCTTTTTTTTACCGTCATTCACGGCTATTCCGATGATTTCGATTCAGTCATCGTTTTTATAGGTGTCGTAAATCTTCTTCAGGTCCGGAATTTGAGCGCGGCACGGTGCGCACCAGCTCGCCCACAAATCCAGGTAAATCACTTTCCCCTTGAAATCGCTTAGACTGTACGTCATATCATTGTCGCTTTTGAGCGCAAACGGTGGGGGCGGGCTGTCCTTTCTGCGTACGATAAAGCAGCTTCTCTTTCTCCGCAAACGCGTTTTCGATGGCTTGCCTGAAATATCGGTTTTCCAAGGAAGCCACATACGGACGCGCTTTTTCCCGGGTTTCATTCAGTTGCTGAAAATTTCCCGTGGCATAATGAATTTTTCCTATCAGTTTGTTGTACAGGGTGTGTTCACGTATTTTCCCCCCTTGAGGGTTTGATTAATTTTTTTCAATGTTGTAGAAGTTGTTGGCAAGCAACGTGGAATCTTTATCATAATCGAGTTTCAGAAGATAATCAAGGTATTCATTCACATACCATCCTTTGTAATTCTCCGAGATGAAATAGGCTTCGTTGTTGATATCTTTGATCAACGTTGCGTCAGCCAGTTTTTCTACAAATTCACGCGCCTGCCTGGCATTCATTCCCGTAAGCTTTGTAAAGGCTATTTTTTTGTACTCGTGCAGAAACAAATTGTCCAAGCGGGTCATTTCCTCAAAGTGGGAGAAATACGGGTCGTTGCCGACCGCCTTGCCGAAGGCTACCTTTTCTATGGAGTCGGTCAACTGTTTTTCAGCTTCCAGGTAACTTGAGAATTTGGCTTCATCGGTAAATTCGTACCAGTTGTCAGCCTCTTTCCGGCGGATGTATTCTTTGAGGTAAAGTTCCCGATACCGGTTGCTTTCCGCTCCTTTCCCGGTAATCTGAGTGGTTTCCATCAAGGTAGGAAAGTCGGAAGCATCGGCAGTGATGGTCAGGTTGTAACCGGGCGCGACATATATGTTGTTTAATTGGGTTCGCTTGTTTTGAATACTTACCTTTTGGGGGGGATTGATTGCATTGTAGGTTTTCAAGTAAAAGCGTCCCTCATTATCGAGCCGCAGGGTGTCGGGTTTATACTTACCCACGCTGTCGGTGAAAAGATAGAGTTCTTTTCCGGACTGTTGGTTATTTGCCCTTGCAGAATAAGTGGCTCCGTTTTTTTTCGCTTGCGCCGTTATTGTATCGAGCTGAACAAGGTCAACGCGAATTTCTTTTAACTTTTTAGTATTGTCTTGCGCTTGCACCGATATTGCCACGGCGATAAGCAAAAGGATAAGAATTGTTTTTGACTTCATGATAATATTGATATTTAGAATTCTAAGTAGCTCTAGCATTTAGTGCTATAGCTACTTGATAACAACTACAGCACCACCTCCGGTACCACTTTTCCATCAAACAATTTAATTATGCGGTCGGCATAACCGGCATCGTGCTGACTGTGTGTAACCATCACAATTGTGGTTCCCTCCTTATTGAGTTCGGTAAGCAGGCTCATTACCTCGGCGCCGTTTTACTGTCTAAGTTACCCGTGGGTTCGTCGGCAAGGATGAGTTTGGGATTGGCTACCACGGCGCGGGCAATGGCAACGCGTTGTTGTTGTCCGCCCGAAAGTTGCTGTGGAAAATGTTTCTCACGATGAGAAATAGCCATCCGGTTCATAGCCTTTTTTTTACCCTTTGCTTGCGTTGGGCAGCAGGGATTTTCATGTAGAGGAGCGGAAGCTCGATGTTTTCATACACGTTGAGTTCTTCGATGAGGTTGAAGCTCTGGAACACGAAGCCGATAACGCCTTTGCGAAGGCTTGTCCGCTCGTTTTCGGTAAATTTCGACACGTCGGTTCCGTTGAGGAAATAATGTCCCGACGTGGGATTGTCCAGTAAGCCCAAAATATTGAGCAACGTGGTTTTTCCGCAGCCCGACGGCCCCCCCATAATGGCGACAAATTCGCCTTCGTTGATTTCTATATCCACATCGGACAATGCCCAGGTTTCCACTTCTTCCGTGCGGAAGATTTTTAGTAAGTTTTCTGTTTTAATCATTTTTTTTGAGATTTTAGAGCCAAGAACCAAGAGTAAAGTAAAGACTTTTTGGTGGAATTATTGGCTGTTGTTTTTATTTTATTGTTTTGTTTTTTTTGCCACTAAGACACAAAGGCGCCACGTTGCACAAAAAAATCTGTTTTCTGATGTCTAGTTATTGGCATATTATTTTATTCCACTTTTATCGCGCTTGCCGGATTAATCTTCATTGCCCGCCGCACCTGCCACATAAGCGTGAGTAGCGACACGGCGGTTACCACAATTGCCGAAACCACGAACAGCCACCACGAAATTGCCGTCCGATGCGCGAAACTTTCCATATATCGGCTAATTACCCCATACGAAACGGGAACGGCAACCGCAAACGCCGCGCCAAGCAGATACGCGTATTTTTTCAGCAACAGGCGCATAATGTCGTTGGGTTTGGCACCGTTGATTTTCGCAGCGCTATTTCACGGTATCGCTGACGGATATCGAACAGCGAAAGGGCAAATAAGCCTAAGCAGGAGATGAAAATGGCGATTAACGAAAACGCTGTATATATACGGATTATACATTTGTCGTCTGCATACAATGCCGCTATTTCATCTTCCATAAACGTATATGTAAATTCGGCATCGCCATAAAGTTCCGTGTTGAGTTTTTGGAGAAACTCTATAGCTTCTTGCTGTTTCCCAGGAGCAATTTTAGCAATCAAATTTTCTTCTTTCATATATTCTTCCTGATATACAATAACCACCGGAAGGGTTGGGTTGGACAAATGTCCGGTATTAAAATCCTTTATTACGCCCACAATTTCGTAGGCGGGATTAACGCTCATATCGCCTTGTGCATACCAAAGCCGATGTTCTGGTTGCAGATATGCGGTGTGAATATCGGTTATGTTGAACTGTTTTTTTGCCGTTTCGTTGATGATGAACCGATATTGAATGGACACATCGGTTGAATCCCACAAGCGCCCTTCGAGCAGTTGGTAGTTAAAGATTTTCATCTGTTTTTGCGACATATTCAAGTAGCCCACACTTTTGTATTCTCCTCCTTCGATTTTTACCGGCACAGTGGGTCGGAGGGAATAAACCGGATTGCCATACGCCCACCGCATTAAGCAAATCGCCCGACACGTAACTGATTTTCTGCCCGATGGGGTTTTCGTTTCCGAAAAGTCGCTTTGCCAATTTCGATGTAATAATCGCGTCTTCCGGAGCCTGCAGCTTGTTGCTCCCCCCCAGCGCAATGGGATAAGGAACAATTTGCAAAAAGCACTGTCCACGACAAAATATTCACACTGTAACGATGATTTTTACCCCCAATTTGCTCATTATCAAAAGCGATAAAATCTGTTGATTTCTCAACCGAGGGGGGGCATCTAACGGACTGGTAAAATCTTCACGGCGATTGATGTTTACGGCGGCGCCCAATCGTTTAGGACGGTTTTCCTGTTCAATAGTTGTTAGGTACGTCCTGTCCAACTCATCGATAAACCGATTCACCGTGGTTTCCTGATGCACATACCGCGATACCGTGATAACACACGCCAAGCTGAGCGTCAACCCTAACACGTTGATGACGGAATAGAGCCGGAATCGATTTAAAATTCGAACGGATGTTGTCAGTATTTTCATTCCTTTTTGATTACTAGATGTTTCTTTAAATTATCAAATTTATTCCGACTTCACCTCCTCTGCCGGGTTTTCGCTCGCCGCCTTCCATACCCTGAAAATAATGCTGGTAAAAACAATGGCAGCCACCAACACAAACACACCGGCAAAAAGCCACCATTCCATAGATACCTACGAGTGTACTGTTCCAACCATCGCAACATCACGTACACACCAACGGGAAACGCCACCAAGCACGCCGTCACCGTTACCACGAAATATTGACGAAAAAAAACAACGCCAGAATTTCTTTTGCCTTCGCACCGTTTACCTTGCGAATGGCGATTTCCTTGCGCTGTTGACTGCACGCCAAGGTAATCATCGAAAAAAAATGCCGAAAACGGCGATGAGGATGGCAACGACGGTCATGATACCCAACAAAATGAGTAGCCAACGCTCAGATTTGGTGTATTCGGAATAGACTTCTTCCATATTTTCGAAATGTACCCTATTGTAGGCATATTGTCTTTCTTACCTGCTATTTCTTCTATGGCTTGTTCCGTTTGTTTGCGGAAATCTTTCGCATATTTATATGCAATTGTGTTTCCGGCCATATTTGTATTGCCTGCATCTTGTGGTGTTCGGTATAGGGTGGGTTGAATGGGTAACAAAGGAGATTGAGCGTGCAAATCGGGGGGGATTACGCCGACAATTGTCCAGTGGCTATTTAGTTTTTCGCCAATAGGATTTTCTTTTCCAATCATTCTTTTCGCGGTTTCATTAATCACGCAAACACGCGTTTCGTTTTCATTCATAGCACGACCTTGGAGCAATTTAATATCAAAGAAATCGAAAAATTCGGGCGACTGCACATTAAACAATTCAAAATTCTGCATGCGTTCAGAAGGCGTTCCTTTTTCTAACGAAACCTGGGTAGAAGCACTACTCCTGCTTGGCAAAAAAAAGCCTGCGGAAAATAGATGGCATCTTCCACTCCCGAAACGCTTTTTACTTCTTCCAAAAGGATGGGATCGTGCAATGCCCACATATTCACTTGACTGATGTTGTGCCTGTTAAAACCAATCTCTGCACGGTTTAAAAGGCACATCTGATGGAAAAAAAACCGATGTGCAGAAAATAAGCAATACGCCGATAAAAGCTGTAATCCAATGCTAATGAGCGTAAAACTGTTTTTGAAACCGAGGTGTTGTCTCGTTTCGGGTTGAATATTTTCGCGAACGCTACGTTTCATAAAATAGTGGATAGGAAAGAAAGCGAAGAGTCCCGAAACGATGATAAGTCCAATGGCATACAGCATCATTTCACGTGCAAAATAGGTTTTTGCAGCTTCAATTTGCGACAGTTTTGTGAAAGCAGAAAAAAACAATTCAGTAAGCACGCCACCGATAAACACCGATAAAAACAGAATAAGTATAAACTCGAAAAACAGCAAAGTCAACAACTGTACGGTTCCGCTTCCTGTTACTTTCCGCAACGCCATTTCTCGGCTTCTGATCTTTATCCGGTTGATAAACAACATCAAGTAATTGAACAACGCGCAAAGAATAACCAGCAACGCCACTCCTGCAAATATACGCAAATGGTTAAACTTGATGTTTGTTTTAGCATCGGGTATGGTGTAATGCACCTTTTTCAGCGGAATGAGTTTGTAAGACATCACTCCTTGCATTGAATTTTCTACGTTAACGCTATCGAGTTTCTGTTGAAAGGCATTGATATCTATTCCGGCGTAAAAGCGCACAAATGCCGATTTTGAATGATATACCCACGGCGAATATCTTTCATCTGGAAGTTTGTATGGACGGATATTGATTTGGTCGTATGCCACATTGCTGTGGAGCGTTTTTTTTCGGGAATTATCTTGTAATTAATCAGTAAGCTATCGGGGATTCCACTTTGTTTCAACATTTGATAATCAGTTGATGTAACTAAAGAAATTCCGGTTTCGGGCAATGGTTCCGGAAACCGGACGGTGATTTCGGGATAAAAAACCTCGAAAAAAGAGATGTCCGTTTCAATCAAATGTATAGACACCAATGAATCTTTTATCCTCATTTTGTCATTATAAGAAAGCATTGTGGCCGCTTCCACTTCCGGAAAAGTTTTTTTTCAGGTATCCCGCTAAAGCATCCGGCACCAGATTTGATAACCCACCCGCTCTTTTTTTTCATCTACTTTGGCAACCATATAAATTCTGTCCCTGTCGGGATTATGGCTATCATATCCCATTTCGTACCTTATCCACGACATAGTGAACGAAAATGCCGTAAAGCCGATTGCCAAACCCAAAATACTGACAATTGTTTGGGTTTTGTACTTAAATAAGTTTCGAAAAGCGATTTTAGATAATGTAAAGCATATATTTTATTTACAATTTTAGAATTACGATTTACGATTTGTTTTATTAGACTTGTTGTTCGGGACACGAACGCCTTTGGCTTCGTGATTTTTTTTGACGAAGGCGGAGTCATCGTCTCCCGTTTATTCCGCTTTCAAACTTTCCACCGGATTGCTTCGTGCCGTGCGCCACACGTGCCAGCCGACGGTTGCGAACGCGACGACGGCAACCAACAGCAGCGCGAGCAGAAACGAACCTACCGACACATCCACCCGATACACAAACTGTTGCAACCACCGTTCCATCAGCCACCATGCCGGCGGAAGGGCTACGGCAAATCCCACCGCCATCCATACGAACATCGGTATCATCAGCAGCCACAGGAGTTGCGGCGTTTTGGCGCCGTTGATTTTCGGATACCGATTTCTTTAGTGCGTTGCTGCACGGCGTAAAACGTAATGCCGAACAACCCGAAACAGGTAAGCAGAATGCTGATAAGCGAATACATGTTGAGCAGGCGCGACATCTCGAAGATTTTGCTGTTGAGCTTTATAAATTCGTGATAAGTGTCGATGCAATTGAATCCGGCATCGGGAAAGGTTTGCCGCCAAACCGATTTGATGGTGGAAAAGGTTTCGGAATTTCCTTTATCCGTGAGTTTACGCGTAGTGTGCTGGTGTATCGTGGGTCGTGGACATATTGGCCAATGAGGATGGATGTGTTTTTTTTCTTCCAGAGAATTAAAATAGAAGTCTTCAATCACACCACCGATAACGGCCAGCGAATCGCCCGAATCGAAATATTTGGATAAAGGCTCGTTGGTTAATTCCGTTTCCGGTTTGTCCAGCGCGTCGGCAAACGTCTTATTTACAAGCACCGCGTGCGGGTTGGTTTCAAACAGCGTTTCCCAATCGGTTCCCGATAGCTGCCTGAGTTTGAGAATGTGTAGAAATTCCTTATCGCCCGATAGTTGCAACACCGCCGTTTCAATTTCTTCGCCCGATTCTTTCCGCAGGGTGTTGTGCATAATCCACGCGTTCATCATGGGGGGGAGGTTTCCGGTTGAAACACCCGATACGCCGGGGGATATTTTGTATGCGGGTTTCAAGTTCGCGAAGTTTCCCGATTTCCATCACTTCGGATATTTCAATCAGGTTGCGGTAACGGTCGCCGTTTTGTTTTACCAGGCTTACTTGCCGGTTTGCCGTGATGGCAGCGGTAATGAGCGCAATGGCAATCAAGAACTGCGCGGTTACCAACGTGCCGATCCACCGGTTTTTCTTGGTTACGAAAAACAGCCTGTAATCGCTTCCCGACAGGCGGCTGAGTTTCCGGCTCATTATCCAGGCCGGGATCACCGTAAGCACAACAACGAACAGTATCAGTATCGGGTAAAAATCTTTGCTGTAGAAATATCCCGGTGAAAAATCGACCGACACCACCTGGTTGAAAACCGGCAGCAAATCGTGCATCATCAGTATTGCCAATACAAAAGAGATGAGAACGGCAAGGAAGGTGTCCGCAAAAATCTGTATCCGCACATCGGATTCGCGGGCACCCATCAATTTTTGTGTGTGGAGTGCTTTTACCTGTTGCAGGACGCGTGAAAACTCATGTTCACGTAATTGAACACTGCCGTGAGGAACACCAGGATCGCGGAAATCAACCCGACGAGCAACAGACTGTTTTTTTTGTAATGCCAGTAATTGAGTTGTTGCTGGTTATAAGTGGATGAAATGGATTGATCGAACGAATAAAATAATACTGTCCTCCTGCGAGCGTCGGTATCCGGTCTTTCTTCACCTTTTCTTCAAATCGGGAGCGGTCTGTATGCACCGGCATCATCAACAACGTGGGCCTCCCCCAGTTGTTTTCGGGGGGGTCGCATACAAGCCCGTCGAAGATAATGGCCGACTGCGTGCGGCTTTTTGTTACTGCCCCAACCGTGTAAACGATTATTTTTTCCGAGCTGAAACCGTCCTCCTTACACACTGTAATCTGTTTTCCCAGAGCGTTTTCGTTGCCGAAAAACTTTTGTGCCTGTTTTTCGCTAAGAACGATCGACTGCGGATTGTGGAAAGCGTTCCATGAACCGTACAGCAGTTCGAACGGAAAGAATTCCGGAAAAGAGGCATCCACGTTGAGAATTTCCATTGGCTCAAGATGTTGGTTGTTCACCTCGATATACTTCATGCCAAAACTGTTCAGTTGCAGGAACCCTTCCATTTCGGGATATTTCTCTTGCAGTTGTTCGGGAACGCCGCTTCTCATATAAGCCACTTTTTCGCCCGGATAAGATGGCATATCCTGCATTACCCACACCAATTTATCGCGATTAGGGTTATCCTTCTCGATTCCGTATTCGTAGCTGACGAAAGAAATCAGCAGAGCCGTGCAAGCAATGCCCACGGTTAGGCTGAGGATGGAAATAAGCGTGAACGTTTTGTTGCGCCACCAATTTCGGAAAATGAGTTTTAATGCTGTTTTGAACATTTTTTTAGACTGTTTTTATTCCGACTTCACCACCTCCGCCGGATTTTGATTCGACGCTCTGTTTACCTGACTAAAAATGGTGAGCAACACAATAACAGCCACCACCAAAATTACCACCGCGAACATCCACCATGAGATGGAGATGCGATAGGCGAAGCCTTGCAGCCATCGGTGCATAAATAATCCGGCCAACGGCAATGCCACGGCGCACGCTGCAAGCGTAATAATCAGGTACTCGCGAATGAACATCGCCATTATCTCGCGCGTTTCGCTCCCGCCGTTTTGCGGATGGCAATCTCCTTGCGGCGGCGTTGCGTTTCGCGCTGCGACACGGAATAGATGCCGAAAACGGCAATCAGAATACAGAGCAAAGAAACGGTGAGGAAAAGTTTCAACAGATCCTGCTCGGGTTGGCTTAGTTTGTTTAACAAGTCGGTCATTGTTATGAGCGGAATCTTAGAAACCTGAGATTCTTCAATATACTCTTCTAAAATTGAACGGATGGACTGTAGCGTCTCCGTTTCCGTTCCTGGTGTGGAGCGCACGTAATAAATAGTTTCGCGCCACGACGATACGCTTTCAGTATCATCGGCATAATGGGTTGTTTAAGCCCGATGCCGTGAAAATCACGAAATACGCCAATTATTTCCATCGTTCCCCTACCAGGCCCTTCGGGTGTATAATAATCAAGGTCGATTTCTATTTTCTGCCCAATCGGATCTGTCAGTTGCATTACGCGGGCAGCCTCTTCATTGATTAACGTTTTGGCAACATCCGTCTTCCAATCAGCTTCCGTAAAATCGCGTCCTTGTATTATTTCCAATCCGAAAATGAGGCAAAATTCAACCCCCCCACATCCACGGTCTGGAAAAAAAGGCCTGTAATCGGGTTGCCTGCCTTCCCAATTCACATTGTTTTGAGAAAAAGGTCCAGCTTCGTTGCTAACTGTGAATAATCCGGTGGGGGGGCAAATTTCTTCAACGGTGGCCAATTGCTTAATCTCCTCAAGAATAACTTTTTATTGGGACCTCCCATAACGCCTACCTGAATGGTGTTTTTGTTTGTATTCCCCCAATCGGAAGTTTGCATAAATCGCACTTGTCTCCAAAAGCAAGAGCACTCATCATAAAAAAAACGCGCCGACAAGCAGTTGAACGGCCATACTTATTTTCCCCCCCGCAGACAGTGTTCTTTGCATTTGAACACGGGTAATGTTTTCCTGAAAGATGTTTTGGAGAAATCGGTAAAGGGATACAAAAACGATACTGCAAAGCGAAACACCCACTATGGCGATAGTCTCAAAAGTATTCCGAACAATTGATGTTTCAGGATAACGGTTTGAAACACTTTCTCGAAAGATGATGCAGTTAATTCGGCAACAGATAAGGATAAGAGGATAACAAACAAGATTAACAAACCAATTTCTACAAAAAGTTGTACAAAAAGATTTCGGGTGTGCGCCCCCCCGACACTTTACGAAGATTCATTTCGCGCGTTCGTTGCACTATACTGTTGATAAGAATGTTCAGGTAGTTAAAGAAAACCGATAAAATCAGCAACACGCCGACAAACAGGAATGTGCGTATGTAGGTTAAATTGAGGCTGTTATGTTGTTCAAACACGTTCCCTGCTTGTTGAATGTCGTACTTAACGGTTCTCAATGGGCTTATCGCGAACAACAAATTAGTGTTTAAATCATTATCGACCGCGTAGCTGCGCAATTTTTCTTCAAAAGCCTTTCTGTTTGCGTTTTTATGCAACTGAACATACAGTTGTGTTTGATAGAAGCTCGTCCATTGAATTTTTTTCTTCCGACTCACTTGATATCGCCCTTACGTTTATATCGGCAATATAACACTGCGCTTGAAAGTTTGAATTGACAGGTGGATTTTTTTTATCACCGCTTTTATGACGTAGCTGTTTTGTAGGTTGATATAAACATTTTACCGAGAGCTTCTTCGGGTGTATTGAAGAACTTTCGGGCGAAATCTTCCGTAACTACCATATCGGCTATCTCTTTTTCCAAAAACAAATCGTCGTCCAACGAACCGCAAATTACTATTGGAGGGAACATTTTGAAGAAGTTCTCATCAACATTCTCGATATCCCGAATTTCCAACCTTTCGTTTTCGTAAGTAAACGATATAGAAAACTGATCGTACAGAACGGCAATTTTCTCCACTTCGGGAAACCCATTTTTTATCTTGGCAACTGCCAAATAAGGGATTTTTGCGTTTTGATTCATCGTGTTTTCTCAATGCCATACACTCGATAAATCCTGCCCGAATTAGGATAAAAACCGTCATACGATGTTTCGTATTTATACCAATGGTATCCGTACGCGAAAAACACCACGCCGATGGTCAATCCCAATACACTGATGATGGTTTGGGTTTTGTATTTCAGGAGATTTCTCCACGCGATTTTTAGATAATGTAACAGCATATATTTTTAATTACAAATTATTAATTACCAAATACTAAATAGACTGTTAGAAGTCCGAAAACCGAAGTTCGCAGCCGGCGGTTTGATAAATTTTCAAACTTTAAACCTTAAACTTACTAATAATTACCAACTCAGCACTTAAACTATTTTATTACCAGTTCCTCCACATCGCCAAATTAGCGTATCCACTCACCACCACGCGGTCGCCGGCTTGCAGTCCGCTCACTATTTCGTACTGCACCGGATTTTGCCGACCAACACTGATGGGTGTTTTCACTGCCCTGTCGCCCGATTTGTTCAACTTATAAATCCACTGTCCGCCGGTGGTTTGGAAAAAAATCGCCGCGTGGAATGACGATGGCCGTTTCCGGTTGTCCCAGCTCCACCTGCACGCGAAAACTGCGGCCGATGCGCACGTTGTTGGGCATCGAGCCCGTGAACACCAAATCCACATCAAATTGCCGGTCTTTCACTTCGGGAACGACTTTCGACACGCGCAGCGATATCTCTTTCCCTGATAGGTTACCGATGCAGGCAATCCCACCTGTACGCGGTCGATGTAATACTCGCTCAATCGGGTATGTATCTTGAAATTGTCCATCACTTTTATTTCGCCAATGCTTTCCGATTGTCCCACCCGCAGGCCGAGCGTAACGTTGAGGAAACTCAATTGTCCGTCCATCGGGGGGCGCGCACAATTAAATTATCCATTCGTCCGCGGGCGTGTGAGGTGGTTTTCGTACCCGCTCGAGGTCGGTGTCCATCAGCGTTCGGCGCAGGTGTGTGGCGGCGCTGTCTTGTCTTAGCCCGTCTAATTGCAGGGCTGTGCTTTGGGTTTTGTAGGTAAATTCTTCGCGTTGCACATTGAGTTGCGCCTTGCTTTTACACCCATCTTAAATTCTTCTTCGCCCAGCGCGAAGTCTTTTTGCAAACGGCTCAGTTCGTATCGCGCCTGAAGTGTTTGCTGCTTGAGCAAGATGGTTTTCTGCTCCATTTCCAGCTTTTTTTTCTTCGTAAAGAATGCGCTGTTTTCCCATTCGGCTTGCTGCTCTTCGATGATGCGTTCTAATTCGGGATTTTGCAGCACGAGAATCACATCGCCTTTCTTCAGCATTGCCCCCTTCTTCGGCAATCACTTCCTGTACCATTCCGCTTTCCAGCGCGTTGAGCTTGATGGTTTGGATGGGCTGCACGATGCCTTCGGCATCCACGTAATCGAGAAACGGCGCTTCCGCCACGTTGGCAATCACGATTTTTTTTCGTCGTCCACGCGCAGTTTTCGTCCGCCCGACACGCTTACGATAACGAATACGAGGAACGCCACAAACGCCGCTCCGGCCAGCAGGTAGTATTTGTATTTTTGGAAAAACGAGCGTTTGGGCAAGCGTTTGTCCATAGCGCTGTCGCGGGATTCGTGGAAAGAGTTATCGGTTCTAAGTTTTGAGTTCTGAGTTTCGAGTTCCGGGTTGTTCATTTTTATGTTGGCCATTGGCCATTGGCGTTAAAAGTCTGTTATCTGAAATCTGTATGAAAAAAAACAAAGTTGTACTTTAGATATTCATGAAAAAAACAAAGCTATACTTTAGATATTCATGAAAAATAATGTATCTTTGTAACGGTTTTACCCTGTTATTCACAAAAAAACAAATCAGAATGTTATCACGAAAAATAACAATTCAGGATGTAGAGAACGAAAGCATTTTTCTTTGGGGGGGTGCGCGGCAAACCGGTAAGAGTACGCTGCTGAAAATGCTGTTTCCCGACAAACGAATCATCGATTTGTTGAAATCGGATGAATTTGAACGTTATAACCGCCGTCCGGCACTGTTACGCGAAGAACTAAGCCTGTTGCCCGTAAACGAGTTGGTTATCATCGACGAAATTCAGAAAATCCCTGCTTTACTTGACGAAGTGCATTGGTTGATAAGCAATCATAATCTTCGTTTTATCCTGAGCGGCTCCAGTGCACGCAAGTTACGCCGAAGCGGTGTGAATTTGCTTGGAGGCAGAGCTATTCGAAAGCACTTGTATCCGTTTGTCAGCGCCGAAATTCCCGATTTCGACCTTGTAAAAGCCTGCAATAACGGTATGCTGCCGCGCCACTATTTAGTGGAAAACGCCACAAACCGGCTTCACGCTTACGTGGGCGATTATTTGCAACAGGAAATAAAAGCCGAAGCACTTACGCGAAACCTGAATACTTTTTCTCGGTTTATGGAGATTGCGGCTTTGAGCAATGGTGAAATTCTCAATTACAACAACATTGCTTCGGAATGCGGCGTGAGTGCACCTACAGTGAAAGAGTATTTTTCTATTTTGGAAGAAACGCTGATAGGTTATACCATTCCCGCTTTTACCCGAAACGTGAAACGTCGTGTTATCCAATCTCCCAAGTTTACTATTTTGATGTAGGCATTGCTAATTTTCTTCTCAAAAGAACTGAGATAAACCCCCCCGGTTCACCCGAATTTGGACATGCTTTCGAACATTTAATCATGCAAGAACTTATAGCCTACCTTGGTTATTTCAAGCCTCAACTCAGCTTGTCTTATTGGCGCACAACATCGGGTTACGAAGTGGACGCCATTATCGGAAATGCCGAAACAGCCATTGAAATAAAATCATCCGACGAAGTGCAATCGCATCACACAAAGGGATTAAAGGCATTTTCGGAAGAATTTCCCGATTGCCGGCTGATTATTGTTTCGTTGGATAAAAATCCGCGAAGGATGAACAATGTGGAGATTTATCCCGTGTTACAATTCTTGTCGATGCTTTGGAGCGGCGATTTCTTTTGATCTGATCAATTTTCGCTTATATTATTATTTCAATTTTTGAAGTAGAGCAACGCTTTGCTGTACCTGTTTTATTTAATTAAACTATAAAAATTGTCTTCCGTCTTCTGACATCTGTACTCTATTTTCTGTACTGACACATTCAAAATCGGACTATTCTTCTCAAAATCCCATCCCGTGATGCTCCGCAATCCGTAATAGAGGCTCCAGTAGTTTTGCAGTTCGCGGATGTAATCGCGTTGCGAACGGTCTTTTTCGGCAATGGCGGCATTCAGATCGAGAACGGTGGATTTCCCGAGCAGATAGAGCCGGTAGGCTACATCGTTCCGGCGCGCGGCGCGTACCGATGTTTCTGCGCGATGCCCACTTTATCGGCCTGCAGGTTGAACTGCTTCACTAATTTTATCACGTTGGCTTCGAAGTCGGTACGTGCCTGTGCGATGTCTATTTCACTTTTCGAGGTTGCTCTTCGCCACTTCCACCCGTCCGCGTCCCACGCCCCCCAATCCAAAATCGGGATGCGAATTCCCAGACTCACCAATTGCTGGTTGAGCGGATTGCGATAGACATTGGCAAAACTGCGGTCGGTTTGCGACAAGCCGAACTGCATGTACAAATCGGCTTTAAACCCGCGCGAAGCCTTGGCGTAAGCCACCGCACTTTCGCTTTGAAGTTTTTGCAAGGCAAGCAGTTCCATATCGGGACTGTTTTGGCGGGCAAGTTGTAGCGCATCGTCCACGGGAACGATAAATTTTGGAACGGCTTTGCTCACCTCGGCCACGATTTCCACATTCTCCGTAATTCCCAGAAAACTGCGCAAATTCTGTATTCGGTCGTCCATTTCAATGCGGGCATTCAGGCGGTTGGTTTGTTCCGAAAGGTAATTGATTTCCAATTGCAGCATCTCGTTTTCGGTTATGGTGCCTATTTCGTAACGTCCTTTGGCATAGCTGAACAGCGTATCGGCATTGGCGTAATTGTAGTTTGCCGAACGTAAATTGCTTTGCGCCGTAGCCAACTGAAAAAAATTTCATTGCCGCCTCCGAAGCCACTAATTCGAGCGTTTCGGCGTATTGTTTTTGTGCTGTGCTATATCGCACAGGTTCAATTCGCTTGTTCCATTTCAGGTAGTTGTAGCCGAACAGATTTTGCGAATATCCGATAACCACGGGCGTGGATTTGAACGAGTATTGGTTTTCGGGGAAAATATCCAATCGCTGCAAACCGCTCTGTACGAACACGCTTCCTCCAAGCAGGGCAATATTTTGATTGATGGTCATTGAGCCGTCGTTGAGCAATTGGTTGCGGTGTACAAAACTATCGGTTCCATCGGGCAGCGTAACCGGACTGATGGACCGGTTGAGCTGCGAATTGGACGAGAACGTCAGGCTGGGCAGGTAATCGGCCTTGAACGACCGCCAATTCCAATAAGCCGCCCGGTATTGATGGCGTGCCGCCACCGCCTGCGGCGACTGCTTCCGGCAAGCGCCACCACTTCGTCCAATGTGA
>JMBX01000099.1_pt1 | contig 22466 bp, 42 predicted proteins | sample 616521 | NCBI WGS metagenome assembly JMBX01 (sample SAMN02727906, study PRJNA239997) | anaerobic digester metagenome | biome: anaerobic digester; isolation source: mesophilic anaerobic digester inoculated with municipal waste water sludge... | place: Germany: Bielefeld University, CeBiTec ...
TTTGTGGTTCTTTTATCTTTTATGAACTTTGATTATAAACATTATGAAAATTAGCTTTTCCTATATATATGATTTCTATAATATTAGGTTTATTAGTATTTACCCCCCTTTAGGAGAGGAAATAAAAGGTGCTAGAAGATGGTTGGATATTGGATTTATGACTATAATGCCATCGGACATCATTAAAATAGGTTCTATTATATTTTTTTTGCAAAATTCTTAACTAATAAAAGAGATAAGATTAATACATTAAGTCAAGGTACCATCCCCCCCGCACTTATTTATATAGGAATTTCATGTGGAGTTATTATAGTTGAAGATTTGGGGGACAGCTGTTACTTTAGCTGGCACTATGATGGCAATGTTTTTTTGTAGGGGGGGGATGAATTTACTTCATCTAATTCCCTTAGGTGCTGGGGCAGGAGGATTATTATGGTATGCAGTTAATGATCCAGACAATCCTCATAGAATAAGAAGAATAACTGCTTTTATGGATCCATTTGCAGATAAATTAGATACAGGATGGCAAGTAGTTCAATCTTTATATGCACTAGGTTCTGGTGGATTATTTGGATTAGGGCTAGGAAAAGCAGACAAAAATTTTTTTATATATCAGAATCCTATAATGATTTTATTTTTTTCCATAATAGGTGAAGAATTAGGATTTCTAGGAACTATGTTTATAGTTTTATTGTTTATGGTAGTTATTTGGCGTGGTATAATTATAGCGTTAAACATAGAAGACATGTTTGGATGCTTTTTAGCTACAGGAATTACAGCTCTTATTGCTATTCAGTCCTTAATTCATATTGCTGTAGTTACTTCATCTATTCCAACAACAGGTATTACATTACCTTTTGTTAGTTATGGAGGGACGTCATTAATTATATATATGGCTGCAGTGGGAATATTATTGAATATTTCTAGACATGCAAATTTGGATAGGAGTTGAAACAAAGTGAAATATTTAATATCTGGTGGTGGAACTGGAGGACATATTTATCCTGCTTTAGCTATTGCCAAGGAAATTAAATTAAATGACAAAAATGCAAATATACTTTATGTAGGAACAAAAAGTGGATTGGAAGCTGAATTAGTACCAAAAGAAGGATTTGATTTCAAAACAATTAGGGTAAAGGGAATGCCTAGAAAATTAAATAAAGATTCATTTGTTGCATTAAAAGAATTATTTAATGGATTAAGGGATTCAAACAAAATATTGAAAGATTTCAAACCAGATATAGTCATAGGTACAGGTGGGTATGTTAGTGGCCCCATAGTATACAAGGCTAAAAAAACAAGATACCTGCAATTATACATGAGCAAAATGCATTTCCTGGAATTACTAATAAGATTTTATCTCGCTATGTAGATAAGGTAGCCATAACCTTTCAAGAGTCTACAAGATATTTTAAATATCCAGAAAAGGTAGTATTAACTGGGAATCCAATTCGTATGGAAATATTAAATATAGATAAGGAAAAGGCTTATAAACGATTAAAGATATATAAAAAAACTTCCATTTATTTTGTCTTTTGGAGGCAGTGGAGGACAGAAAAAGCTAAATACATCAATTTTGGAGATGTTAGATAAAAATCAAGGGAATAATAATATACAATTAATTCATGTTACAGGTAAAAGATTATATAAAGAATTTATGATGGAATTAGAAAGAAAAATATAAAGCTAGATGATAATATAAAAATATTGCCATATCTTTATGAAATGCCTGAAGCACTAAATATAGCAGACATAGTTATAACAAGCTCAGGTGCCATTACATTAGCTGAAATTTCAGCAATAGGTGTACCTAGTATTTTAATACCTAAAAGCTATACTGCGGAAAATCATCAAGAATATAATGCTAGGGCTTTTGAAAAAAATGAAGCTAGTATTGTCTTATTAGAAAAAGATTTAAATGGTGAACTATTATATAAAACTATATACGATTTACTAAATAATAATGAAAAATTAAAGAATATGTCGCAAAATAGCAAAAAAAATTAGGTAAAATAGATGCAACAAGAAAAATAATTGAAATTATAGATGAAATAATATCAAAATAGTAACCCACTCCATATTTATGCATAAGATAAAGATATATAAGATCTAAATGCATTATGGAGGTGGAATAGTGAAAAAAATATATTATTAATGGTGGAAAACCTTTAGTTGGAGAATTGTCTGTGTCAGGTGCAAAAAATTCAGTATTACCAATTTTAGCAGCTACGGTAATTAGTGGTAAATCTAGTCTTATTTCAAATATTCCAATGTTAAGAGATGTGGAAGTAATGATAGAAATACTGAATTCCTTAGGAGCTAAAGTTAAACTTGGAAATGGGAATGTTATAATAGATTCAAGCTCCATAAGTAGTGTTTCCCTACCAGAAGAATTAGTAAGGGAAATGAGATCTTCTATTATATTTATGGGTGCCTTATTAGCAAGGTTTGGGGGGGAAGCTAAATTAAGCTATCCAGGTGGTTGTGAAATTGGACCTAGACCAATTGATTTACACCTAAAATCCCTTAGACAAATGGGTGCAGTTATTGAAGAAGCCCATGGTTATTTATATTGTAAGACTAAAGGGTTAAAGGGTACTGATATTCAACTAGATTATCCTTCTGTAGGGGGGGCTACAGAAAATATTATGTTGGCTGCAGTAACTGCAGAGGGTACTACTATAATTAGAAATGCAGCTAGAGAACCTGAAATAATTGATTTACAAAATTACTTAAATAAGGCAGGGGGGGCAGGATTAAGGGTAGTGGAACTAGTATCATTGTAATTGAAGGTGTTAAAACCTTAGATGAATGTAGCCATAATATAATACCAGATAGAATTGTAGCGGGGACATATATGGTGGCTTCTGCCATAACAAAAGGAGAAATAGTTTTAAATAATATAGTAGTAGACCATTTACAAAGTATAATAGCAAAGTTAAGGGAAACAGGTACTTATATTGACATTAATGATAATAGTATAAAAGTAATTGGACCTGAAAATATTAAACCTATTGAAATGTTGCAGACCTTACCTTTTCCTGGATTTCCCACAGATATGCAAGCACAGTTTATGACGCTATTATCTCTAGGTAAGGGCACAAGTATAATTAATGAAACTGTATTTGAAAATAGATTTAAACATGGAGAAGAGTTAGCTAGAATGGGAGCTAATATCAAAACCTTTGGGAAAATAGCAGTTATAAAAGGTGTTGAAGAGCTAACTGGAGCTAGAGTTTATGCTAAAGACCTTAGAGGTGGAGCTGCTTTAGTATTAGGAGGATTAAGGGCAAAGGGGATAACTGAAGTGGAAAATATATATCACATTAAAAGGGGATACGAAAATTTTCATGCTAACCTTCAAAAATTAGGTGCAGATATAAAACTTGCTTAATGCAGCTTTTGCTGCAGTTAAATATAGGACAACTATGGGGGGGTGAAAATATTGAGAAATCCTACTAAAATCCAAAGAAAAGAAAGAATAAGAAAAATGATATTTAGACTTATTTTATTTATAACTGTTGTTTTATTGATGTTAGGCATTATTTTAAAGTCTGATTATTTTAAAATTGATACAATAGAAGTAGTAGGCAATAAAAATTTATCTAAAGTAGACATTATAGATTCTTCTAAGATTAGTAAAAAAAGAAAATATATTTAAAATTAGCAAAAAAAATAGTTAAAGAAGAAGTTGAAGAATTACCTTTTGTAAAAGAAGCTAAAATAAAAAGAAAACTACCAAGAACAGTAATTATTGATGTAATAGAGAGAGAAGAAAAGCTATTAATAAAAACATTTCTACATATTTAGTCATTGATAAAGAAGGGTATATACTTAAACAAGTCGAGACTAATGATGAAAATTTACCTGTACTTTTAGGTGTAAAAATTGATAATATTAAATTAGGGGGGGAAAATATATTTTTAAACCTAAAAGATGATGCACTAATTGATCTTATAGAAGAAGGAGATAAAATTTTCTTGTTAAATAGCATAAAAGAAATGGATCTGGAATTATTAGATGATATTAAAATTAAGTTAAATAATGGTATTGACATTGTCTTTGGGAACTTAGATAATGTAAAATATAAATTAAATTTACTAAATGAAATTTTAGAGCATATTACAGAAAATGAAATAAAGTGTAGCAAAATAATTATGAATAAGGGAAGCCATCCTATCATAGTTACTGATGATTAAAGAGAGGGATAAAATGAAAAAAACAAAGGAATCATTAGCATTAATATTAGTTTCAATATTTTTAGGCATAATTTTATCCATCCATTTTAAAACTGTTAATAAAACTGTAGGTGAGGGTGTATTACCTGTTCAGAGGTCTCAACAGTTAGCTGCTGAATTAAAGAAGTTACAAACAGAAAAAGAAAATCAATTAAATCTAATAGCTGAATTAGAGGCAAAGATTGAGCAATATGAGAAAAGTGAAGTTGATAAAAATGTATATGCTGAGAATTTATATAAAGATGCAATGAAATATAGAATGCTAGCTGGATATGTAGACCTAGAAGGAGCAGGTATAATTTTAGAAATCAATGATCCACCTGTAGACTTGCAATTTGGAGAGGGATATAGTATTGTAGATGAATTAGATTTAATATTACAAATAGTAAGTATTTTAAATGCGGCAGACGCTGAAGCGATTTCCATTAATGATCAAAGATATACTGCATATACAGAAATTGTTAGAGCTGGAAATCATATTGAAATAAATGGTGTTTCCACTAGTTCACCAATAATAATAAAAGCTATAGGGAATCCAGACACTTTAGAATCGGCTTTAGCTATTAAAAGGGGGAATAATATGGCAGTTAAGAAATTATGATTATTTAGTTCATTTAAGAAAAGATAAAAATATTGTAATTCCTAAATATAGAAAGATTAAGGATTTTATATATAGCACCCCAGTAGAAGAAAGTTTTAATTAATATGGGTGATGAATATGAAAAAAAATATAATCCAAAAATAATTTTAACGATATCAAGTGTAGTAATAGGAATAATTATATCAACTCTTATGAAAGCAAATGTAGAATATTATGCACCAGTAACTATAAAATCTATACAAAATATGCAAAATGAAATTACTATGACGAAAATGAAATTGTTGAATTAAATTTAGTTATTGAAGAAAACAAAAGGAATTAGAGGTTTTAGAAAATATTTCAAAAGGTGATGAAAATATAATAGACATCCTTTCAGGAGATTTAAAATTTAATAAATCCCAGTCTGGTTATACTCAATTGGAGGGACCTGGAATTTCTATTAAAATGTATGATAATCCTGATAGTCAAATAGTAGGTTTGGATATAAATGATGATGTAATACATGATGTTGATATATTGAATATATTAAATGATCTAAAAATAGCAGGTGCTGAGGCAATAAGTATAAATGGAGAAAGAGTAGTTTCTAATTCTGAGATAAAATGTGGGGGGGGTCCGATTATTAGAATCAATGGTAAAAGTGTGGGCACTCCATTTTTAATAGAAGCCATTGGAGATCCTAAATTATTAATGGCTTCTGTAAACGCTCCAGGTACTTATGGAGATGTTCTAAAAAATGTTTATTTTATTGGATTTGAAGTAAAAGTTGAAGATAAAATAGTTATACCTGGATATACTGGTAGATTTTCTTTTAAATATGCCAAACCAAAGGGAGAGGGTGATATATGATGGTTTTTGCACTTATTGGTATTTTAATTGGCGGAGTTATTGGTTTTTTTTATTACCCTATACTTATAACACTGCATACTCATTATATATATCTATTGCAATTTTGGCTTGTCTAGACTCAGTATTTGGGGGGGATAAGGGCAAATCTTAAAGATGAATTTAATATAAAAATATTTTTATCAGGTTTTTTTTGGTAATTCTATATTGGCTGCGTTTTTAGCATATATAGGTGATAGATTAGGAGTACCATTATATTATGCAGCTATATTTACTTTTGGTGGAAGATTATTTGATAATTTCGCTGCCATAAGAAGGCTAATATTATTCAAAGATAAATCAAAATAATTATGTTAATATAAAATATAATATAATATAAAGAATATAGTTCCAGCAACTATTAACAAGGGGGGGATGAAAATAATGTTTGATTTTGATGTTGATGTCGAACAATTTGCGAAAATTAAAGTTATTGGAGTAGGTGGCGGTGGAAATAATGCTGTCAATAGGATGATAGACCATGGAGTTAGAGGCGTTGATTTTATAGCTTTAAATACGGATAGGCAGTCTTTACAAGCTTCAAGGGCAGAATTTAAATTACAATTAGGCGAAAAGATTACAAAAGGTTTAGGTGCAGGTGCAAATCCTGATATTGGAGCAAAGGCAGCAGAAGAAAATCGAAATGAAATTGCAGAAGCAATTAAAGGGTCAGATATGATTTTTATCACTGCTGGTATGGGTGGGGGGGCACAGGAACTGGTGCAGCTCCAGTTGTAGCTGAAATAGCAAAGGAAATGGGTATACTTACAGTTGGTGTAGTGACTAAACCATTTACTTTTGAAGGAAGAAAAAGACTATTGCAAGCAGAGAGTGGAATTGAAAATTTAAAAACTAAAGTAGATACATTGGTAACAATACCTAATGATAGACTTTTACAAATAGCTGATAAAAAGACCACAATGGCGGATGCCTTTGTAATGGCAGATGAAATTTTAAAACAAGGTATACAAGGTATTTCAGATTTAATTTCAGTACCTAATTTAATTAATTTAGACTTTGCAGATGTTCAAACCATCATGTTTGATAAAGGTATTGCTCACATGGGTATTGGACAAGCAGGCGGTGATAATAGAGCGACTGAAGCAGCTAAACAAGCAATTAGAAGTCCATTATTGGAAACTTCAATAGAAGGGGGGGCAAAATCGGTTTTACTAAATATTACTGGTGGCTCAGATTTAGGAATATTTGAGGTAAATGAAGCGGCTGACCTAATTAGACAGTCAGTGGATCAGGATGCGAATATTATTTTTGGTGCTGGTATAGATGATGATTTAAGTGATGAAATTAAAATAACAGTAATAGCTACAGGTTTGATGATAAGATAACGAAAAACTCAAACATAATAGATGAAAATTTATCAAGTGAAAATAAAAGAACTGAAGAAGAGAGCATTGATGATTCTCTAGATGAATTGGATATACCTATTTTTTTAAGAAGAAGAGATAGAAAATAATATTTTTTTTGTTGAAAAGCGTATCTAAATAAAAAGATACGTTTTTTTTATCTTTAAATATAGACAAATTTTTCATGGGTTTTAACTTATAATAGACATAAGTGAAAAATGTAATGAATAAAATTTAAAGATAATAGGCTAAGGAGGAAATTATTGTATATAGTTCTTGAATATTATTTATTAGAAAATTTTATAATAAACTTTTTAATATTAATTTTAACTAATGTTATTACAAAATCGAAAGTACCTAAAAGAAATATTATATTAGGCTCCATAGTATGTTCATTATATTCTTTGGTGTTCTTTAGTCCTAAATTAATATTTTGACAAAATTTTATATGAAAATAATAATATCTATTGTAATAGTAAAACTTACTTTTAATAGTAGAAATATAAAAAAAATTATTTATCAACTAATAGGTTTTTATATTATATCCTTTGTATTTGCTGGTGCAATTATTGGTATATCCTTTAATTTTAGTGATATCTCAAAATTACTATTTAAAAAAACTTAATATAATTGAAATATTTAAATCAAAGTATGTTTTTATTGGATTATTAATAGGAATTTTAGCATCTTATAAAATATTTACATATTATCATGAAAGAAGTTTAAAAGAAAAATATATTGCAAATGTAACTATAGTTTATAGAGAAAAGAGATTAACGTAAGGGCTTTAATAGATACTGGGAATTCACTAGTAGAGCCTTTACTAACAAACCAGTATTTGTAGTGGAATTTGAAGAAATAAAAGAAATACTTCCTATTAAATTAAATGAAATGTTTTTAAAGGAAAAAATAGGTAATGATTTACTTTTTTTAGAAGATGTATTGATGGACTTAAAGGATGATATACCATTGAGGTTAATACCCTTTAGATCCATTGGTAATAGTAGTGGACTATTATTAGGCTTTAAGCCAGATTATTTAAGAATAAGTTTAAATAGTGAAAAAGAGATCTTAGAAAAAAATATAATAGTTGGAATTTACAATGGAGAACTTAATAATGATTTAGAATATAAAGGTTTATTGCATTATGAAATTATATTACAGGGGGGGATGAATCATGAAAATAATAAAATATCGAATAAAAATAATGTTATATAAGATATTGACTAAACTAGGATTGTTAAATCGTATTGATTATATTGGCACAGGTGAAGTGTTACCACCACCATTGAATCCAGAGGAAGAAGAGTTTTATCTAAGTAATTTAAAAAGGGATGAATCCATAAAAGCTATATTAATAGAAAGAAATCTCAGATTAGTAGTATATATTGCAAGAAAATTTGATAATACTAAAATAGCAATAGAGGATTTAATCTCTATAGGTACAATTGGTTTAATAAAAGCAGTTAATACATTTGATCCAGATAAAAAAAATAAAACTAGCTACTTATGCATCTAAATGTATAGAAAATGAAATTTTGATGTATTTGAGAAAAACTAGTAAAATAAAAAAAATGAAATTTCCCTTGATGAGCCCTTAAATATAGATTGGGATGGAAATGAACTTTTGCTTTCTGATATTTTGGGAACAGAAGGAGATATAATATATAAATATATTGAAAGTGAAGTAGATAGGACATTATTAAATGAAGCCATTGAAAAATTATCCAATAGAGAAAAAAATTATTGTTAAATTAAGATTTGGATTGACTAATGGTATGGAAAAAAACTCAAAAGGAAGTTGCTGATTTATTAGGTATTTCCCAATCTTACATATCGAGATTAGAGAAAAGGATAATTAAAAGGTTAAGAAAAGAAATGAGCAGGATGATATAAAAATATTATTGGAGATATCTTCAATAATATTTTTTTTGTTTAGGATTATTAATGAATAAAAAAAACAACTAAAGGCAATAATTTAATTTGAAAGGGGGGTAAATCACCGTGAAAGGATGAAGCTTAAATGCATATATCTAAGGTTGAGATTTGTGGTGTAAATACTTCAAAATTACCTGTTTTAACAAATGAAGAGATGCAAGCTTTGTTTGTTAAAATAAAGGCTGGAGATATGAATGCTAGGGAAGAATTTATACAAGGAAATTTAAGACTTGTATTGAGTATAATACAAAGGTTCAATAGACGTGGGGAACCTGTTGATGATTTATTTCAAGTAGGATGTATTGGATTAATTAAAGCCATAGATAATTTTGATTTAAGTCATAATGTAAGATTTTCAACATATGCAGTACCTATGATAATTGGCGAAATAAGAAGATATCTAAGGGATAATAATTCTATACGGGTAAGCAGATCTTTAAGAGATATTGCATATAGAGCACTTCAAGCTAGAGATCAGTTAATATTTAAAAACTCAAGGGAACCAACTATTATAGAAATATCCCAAGTATTAGATTTGCCAAAGGAAGAAGTAGTATTTGCATTAGAAGCAATTCAAGAACCCATTTCTTTATTTGAACCTATATTTCATGATAGTGGAGATGCTATTTTTGTAATGGATCAAGTAAGAGATGAAAAAGAAAAAGATGAACACTGGTTGAGAAATATTGCATTAAAGGAGGCATTAAAAAAATTAAATAGACGTGAAAGAGAAATATTAAACTTAAGATTTTTTTGAAGGGAAAACACAAATGGAAGTGGCAGATGAAATAGGAATTTCCCAAGCTCAAGTCTCACGTTTAGAGAAGAATGCATTAAAACAGATGAGAAAGTATATTTAACATTATTATTGTAATAATTCCACTTTAAAATAAATATAAATGTATAAAAAGTTATAATGGGGTGGAATAATGTTAAAGGTTTCTGAAGTAAAAATGAAAGAAGTAATTAATATTTCCAATGGTGAAAGATTAGGATATATATATGATTTTGAACTGGATTTAGAAAAAGGCACCATTATAGCAATGGTTCTCCCTGGAAATGGTAAGAGTTTAAGCTTTTTTTCTAAATCCTATGATGTTTTAATTCATTGGGAAGATATTGTAAGAATAGGTACCGATATTATATTAGTAAATTTTAAAGAAGATTAATAAGTAATTAGACAAGAGGGCTAGTATATATTATAATAAAATTATAAATTATAAAGAGGTGGAATTATGAAATGCCCTTATTGTGATTATATGGAATCTAAGGTTGTTGACTCTCGTCCTACAGATGAAGGACAAGCAATTAGAAGAAGAAGAGAGTGTATAAATTGTGGTAAAAGATTTACAACATATGAAAAAAAATAGAAGAGATACCTATTATAGTAGTTAAAAAGATGGAAATAGGCAAATATATGATAGAAATAAATTATTAAATGGTATCATTAAATCCTGTGAAAAAGACCTGTATCAATGAATGATATAGAGGAAATAGTAGATAGTATAGAAAAAAAAGTTATCTAATTCCTTAGAAAAGGAAATAACCTCTAGAGAAATTGGAGAAATGGTTATGGATAGATTAAAAGATATAGATGAGGTATCTTATGTAAGATTTGCATCTGTATATAGACAATTTAAAGATGTTAATTCCTTTATGGATGAATTAAAAAAAAGATATTAGATGAAGGAAGTAATTAATAATATCCCTTAAAACAAATGAATATGTAACAAAGCAAGGTAAAATAATTTGCAACAAGATGCAAATATTTTGCCTTTTTGTTTTATAGGAATTCAAGTTGTATGACTTCTAAATATGTAGACAAAGTAATTATTGATTAAGGATAAGTTGTGATATAATATATGTAAATTATGAAATAATAGGTGATTAAATGGATTTATTTACTTTATCAATGGAAGAAAAACTAAAAAAATGCACCTTTAGCTGATAGAATGAGGCCAGAATCAATTGAAGAGTTTGTAGGTCAAGAACATTTATTAGGAGAAAATAAATTTTTAAACAGGGCTATACGCTCTGATAGAATAACCTCCATGATATTCTATGGACCTCCAGGCACTGGAAAGACTACTTTAGCTATGATTATAGCCAATTCAACTAATATGATCTTTAAAAAAATTATCTGCTGTAACTGCAGGAGTAAAGGATATTCGTAAAGTTATAAGTGATGCAGAGGAAAGCTTGAAATTATATAATAAAAGAAGTATATTATTTGTCGATGAAATTCATAGATTTAACAAAGCACAACAGGATGCTTTACTTCCCTTTGTAGAGAGAGGAATAATAATATTAATTGGAGCTACTACTGAGAATCCTTATTTTGAAGTAAACAAAGCTTTATTGTCTAGAGCGATGGTATTAGTATTGGAACCTTTAAAAAGAGAAGATTTATTAGAATTAATAAACAAGGCTTTGACTAATAAAGAAAAAGGATTGGGGAATTTCAATATAGAAATCCATAAAGAAGCTATAGATTATCTTATAACCATAGCAGAGGGGGGACGGACGAACATTACTTAATTCATTGGAAATTGGGGCTTTATCTACACCTAAAAATGAAGACGGGGGGGTTATAGTTATAGATTTAGAGACTATTAAAAATTCCATATTAATTAAAACACCAAAATATGATAAGGGTGGAGATGAGCATTATGATACTGTTTCTGCATTTATAAAAAGTATGAGGGGTTCAGATCCAGATGCTACATTATATTGGCTTGCAAAGATGATTAATGCGGGAGAAGACCCTAAATTTATAGGAAGAAGGATAATCATTGCTGCTTCTGAAGACGTGGGAAATGCAGATCCCAATGCCCTTATAGTTGCTAATGCAGCATTTAATGCTGTTTCCAATGTTGGTATGCCTGAAGGAAGAATTATATTGGCTCAGGCAGCTGTATATGTAGCTACTGCGCCTAAAAGCAATGCATGTTATATAGGTATAGATAAGGCTTTAGAAGATATTAAAAATGAAAAAAATTGGTCAAGTACCTATACATTTGCGGGATGCTCATTATAGTGGAGCTGATAAATTAGGACATGGAAAGGGCTATAAGTATCCCCCCCATGATTATGATAATAATTTTATTCAGCAACAGTATTTACCAGATAATATAAAAAGAAATTCTTATTACAATCCTACTGAAAATGGCTATGAAAAAAAATATTAAAATGAGATTAATGAACTTATTTAAGGAAAATAATTAAATTTTTAAAAAAATATGTTGATTTATTGGAGTGAGTTTGCTATAATATGCTTTAAATTACAAAACTAAGAAGAGAAGTAGTAGGTCTATGATTATTTTCAGAGAGCTGTTGTTAGGTGTAAAACAGTATTAATTTAGGCTGAACTTGTCTCGGAGTTACTATGATGTAATAGTCATAGTCGGTAGAGCCGTTATATCTTTGAGTGGATAGCAATATCAATAAGAGTGGTACCGCGAATTTACCTTCGTCTCTTTTTTTTAGAGACGAAGGTTTTTATTTTAAGGAGGAGGAAAAATGAGAGAATACAATCCAAATGAAATTGAAAAGAAATGGCAAAATATTTGGGATGAAAAGGAAGTTTATAAGACAAAGGTAAATAAGGATGCACCAAAATTTTATGCATTAGTAGAGTTTCCATACCCATCTGGAGATGGATTACATGTAGGGCATGCTAGACCTTATACAGCTTTAGATATAGTTTCTAGAAAAAGAAGATTTGAAGGATATAACGTACTTTTTCCAATGGGTTGGGATGCTTTTGGTTTACCAACGGAAAATTTTGCTATTAAACATAAAATACATCCTATTGAAGTAACTGAAAAAAAACATTGCAAGATTTAAGAAACAATTAAAATCCATAGGTTTTTCCTTTGATTGGTCTAGAGAAATAGATACAACTGATCCTAACTACTACAAGTGGACACAGTGGATATTTTTAAAGCTATATGAAAAAGGTTTAGCCTATAAAAAAAAGAAATGCCTATTAACTGGTGTACATCTTGCAAAATTGGATTAGCAAATGAAGAAGTAGTAAATGGTGGATGTGAAAGATGTGGTGGTGAGGTAGTACAAAAAGTAAAAAAAATCAATGGATGTTGAAAATTACTGAATATGCAGATAGACTAATAGATGATTTAGACGAGGTGGATTTTATTGAAAGAGTAAAGATTCAGCAAAAACACTGGATAGGTAGATCAGAAGGGGGGGCAGAAGTAGACTTTAAAGTGTCAGGGAAAGAAGACAAATTAAAGGTGTTTACTACTAGACCAGATACTATATTTGGTTCTACTTATATGGTAATTGCTGTAGAACATCCTTTAATTGAAAAATATAAAGAAGATATAGATAATTATGATAAAGTATTAGAATATAAGAATATAGTAAGCAAAAAGTCAGATTTTGAAAGAACAGAATTATCTAAAGAAAAGACAGGTGTTGAACTAAAAGGTCTAAAGGCTATTAATCCAGCTACAGGTGAGGAAATGCCTATTTGGATATCTGATTATGTTTTAATGAGTTATGGAACAGGTGCAATAATGGCAGTTCCAGGACATGACCAAAGAGATTGGGAATTTGCAAAGAAATTTGAGTTACCAATTGTTGAAGTAATAAAAGGCGGAGATATTAGCAAAGAAGCATATACAGATACAGAAGTAGGAGAGTTGGTAAACTCTAGATTTCTAAACGGTATGGATGTTAAAGATGCCATTGAATATATGATAAAATGGTTAGAAGAGAAAGGCCTTGGAACTAGAAAGACAAACTTCAAGCTTAGAGATTGGGTATTTTCAAGACAAAGATATTGGGGGGGAGAGCCAATTCCACTAGTGTATTGTGAAAAATGTGGATGGGTTCCAGTTCCTGAATCAGAATTACCTGTAATGTTGCCAGAGGTAGAAAATTACGAACCAACTGATACAGGAGAGTCTCCTCTTGCAAAGATTACTGAATGGGTTAAAACAACTTGTCCTAAATGTGGAGGAGAAGCAGAAAGAGAGACTGATACAATGCCTAACTGGGCTGGCTCATCTTGGTATTTCTTAAGATATACTGATCCACATAATAATAAAGAATTTGCTTCTAAGGAAGAGTTGGATTATTGGACACCTGTAGATTGGTATAATGGTGGAATGGAGCATACAACTTTACATCTTCTTTATTCAAGATTTTGGCACAAATTCCTTTATGATTTAGGCCTAGTATCTGATCCAGAACCATTCAAAAAGAGAACTTCCCACGGAATGATTTTAGGACATAATAATGAAAAAAAATGTCCAAATCTAGGGGGGGAAATGTTATTAATCCAGATGATATAGTAAATGAATTTGGAGCTGATACCTTAAGAACTTATGAAATGTTCATAGGGGGGGACTTTGAAAAATCAGCACCTTGGTCAGAAAATGGAGTGAGAGGTTGTAGAAGATACTTAGAAAGGGTTTGGAGATTACAAGATATCGTAGTAGATGGAGATAATTATACTAAGGAACTTGAATCAAATATCCATAAAACCATTAAAAAGGTATCAGAGGATTATGAAACCTTAAAGTTTAACACTGGTATAGCTGCTTTAATGTCTTTATTAAATGATTTTAATGATTATGGAAAAATAACTAAAAAGGATTTTAAGACTTATTTAATATTATTAAATCCAGTAGCTCCACATATTACAGAAGAACTTTGGGAAAGTGCAGGATTTGATGGATATTTACATGATGCAAAGTGGCCAAAATACGATGAAGAAAAAAAACTAAAGATGAAGTCATAGAAATGCCTATTCAAGTAAATGGCAAAGTAAGGGGGGGAACTATAAAAGTAAATATTGATGATACTCAAGATATAGTTAGAGAAAAAGCATTAAAGGATGAAAATATAAAAAGATATATTGAGGAAAAAAAATATAGTTAAAGAAATATTTATCCTAGGGAAAATCTACAATATAGTTGTAAAATAAAAATATTTATGTAATAATAGTACTGTTATTTAACAGTACTATTATTATATAAGGAGGTCATAATGTGAAAAGAATTAAGATTATTACAGATAGTACTAGCTATATATCAAAAGAATATGTAGAAAAGAAAATAATCTCTGTAGTTCCATTAAATTATATTATTTGATGGAGAAACATTTAAGGAAGGCTTTAAAGGCGAATATGATGATTTTTTTTATTAAATTATCTAATTCCAAATTGTTCCCAACTACTTCCCAGCCTTCTGCAGGTGATTTTTATGAAGTCTTTAAGGAAGTAATTATAGAATACGATGAGGTAATAGCAATTCTTTTATCTTCTAAATTAAGTGGCACATATAATAGTGCAGTACTTGCCAAAGAGATGTTAGGGGGGGATGAAAGGATTACTATTATTGATTCAGAAACTTCAGCATCAAATTTAAGATTTCTTATTGAAGATGCAGTTGAAATGGCTAAGGAAAATAAGTCAGCTAAAGAAATTGAAGAATTTATTAACAATAAAAAGAAAAATATGTATGTATTTTTTTTACAACGGGAACTTTGGAATATTTAAGTAGAGGTGGAAGATTGACTTCTATACAGTCTGTAGTAGGTAATTTGCTAAATATAAAACCAATAATTGAATTGGTAGATGGTGAATTAAAGTTATTAGAAAAAAATCCGAGGTAAAAATAAAGCAATTTCTAAAATATTATCCTTTATTAATAAGGACGTAAAAAAAATTAGCATATGCCATATTTTAAATATAGAGGAGGCAGTTAGTCTTAAGGCAATTTTAAAGAAAGATATCCTAATGCCACCATAACTATAGATGATTTAGGACCTGTAGTTGGCTCACATTTAGGGGAAAAGACAATTGGAGTTTGTTTTACTAAAAGCTAGATTTTTATCTAGCTTTTTAATATAAATCAAATTAATTAGTTTATCTACTCTATTTTCCCAATTATTATTTTCTAACCAAAGTTTGACTTTTTTTTAAAATCATTTTTATTTTTTTTAAAGCAATATGAATTTTATTGGTAAACTCTTCTTTGTTTTTAGCTAAATAAACATTTGGAATTCCTTCTAACTCAGGGGGTATAACTAGCCACCACTGGTAGTTCCATTGCCAAATACTCATATATCTTTAATGGATTTACCCTTTCTGTAAGCTTATTTACTTTAAAAGGAATTAATCCTATATCAAAATAAGCTAAATAAGATGGTAAATCAGTTTGTGGCTTTAGTCCAAGAAAATGTATATTTGATGTTATAAAAGGATTAAATTGCTTGAGATATTCACCAATTAATACAATATTATGATTTTGATATGTTTTTGCAATTTCAATTATTAATTCAATATCAAACCAACTTCCCCATAAAGCTCCAGTATAACCTAATATAGGAGGATCTGGTAAATCAGTAGGCCTTTTATAATCCTTTTTTTATAAATAAATCTTTGTTATAAGCATTGGGAATTAAATAGACATGTCTATTACTTTTCTTTATTAAATCTTCTTGTAAACTTTTTGCAGTGGCAGTTAAAATATCAGCTAATTTTATAATTCTATATTCTATTGATTTATTGTACCAATGTTTTCCTAGTTCAGTATCCCAAGGGTCAATAAGCTCATAAATGATTTTAAAAGAGTATCTCTTTAATATTTGGACTATAGGTAAGAAAGTTGGATAAGGCACCTCAATTAAAACTATTAATTTTTTTATCTTTATTAATTCTTCTAATAAAATTATAAATATTAAATTTTTTTTATATGATAGGTGGCGAAATTATTTAACGGGATCTTTATATTAGAGGATTCTTTTTCTCTATAGTCAATAGCATAAATATAAGTAACTTTATGACCATAATTTAATAGGGTTTTAGAAATTTGTGCTGCCCTTTGAGCCCCCCCACCACTATTTTCAAAGGGTACGCCTGTAAGTACAAGCCAATGAAGAGGTTGAGTTATCATATTAAAATACCTCCTTAAATTTTGGAAAATATTTTATAGCATTATAATATATGATATTTTCAATAATATTAATAGGTAAATTAGCTTTAGTAATTCTATTAAGCATACTTTCAGGGAAATGTAGTGGCAAATCTGTTCCAAATAATATTCTTTCACTACCAACTCTATTTACAGATTCTTCTAATAAACCATTTAAATGAATAGCAAGGGAAGATGTATCAATTAAGGTGTTTTGATTTTTAGTCTTTGATAAATATTCTACTTGGTTGAGAACATCTTTATAACCAGAAAAACCATTACCTAAGTGAGCAAATATAACTGGAACATCTGGATAATTGTCTGCTATGGCAATTTGATTTTTTTATATTAATATATGGTTCATTTATTTCAGAATGGGTTAAAATAGCCCAATTATTATCTCTTGATATATTTAATATTTCATCAAAATAATCAGTTAATGGATAATTTGACCAAGTGGGATGAATTTTAATACCTAGTATTTTCTTATCTTTAGGTACTTTTTCCCACCATCTTGGGATTCGAGGATCAATAGTCGCAAATTGCCATAATTTATTATTAAGCATACATAGTAAAGATACCTTATTATTTTCATTTATTCCCTTAGAAACACATCTAATGATGAAATAGCTACAGCTTTAATGTTGGGGGGGTTACTCCACCATTCTTTTAAAGGTTCTAATCCATATGGAACCCAGTTGGGATATAAATTTTTACTATAATAATGACCATGAATATCAATAATGTTTTTCAACTACAACACCTCATTATATATCAATATATTTACTAAAATTATGAACTTCACCAATGGAAGTACAAAATAATTTTTTTAGGCTATGATTTCTAATTTTCCAAGTATGACCATGGGAAAGAGGGTATCTTATATATGCATAATGATATTTATTTCCTGAGTAGACTCTAAATCCATTTTTTTTATACAATCTTTACAAAACATGACATCTTCATTAACTGAGATATTTCTGAAACCTACCTTAGTAAATATATTTTTTTAAACATAAGAGTTGACCCATTGACAAAATGAACATATTGATTTTCATGATCTATATCTTTAATAGCAAGAAAATTATCATCAATAAAATATACGAAAATAGTATGTTTTCCAACTATATCTGCATTGCTAATATGAAAATTTTTAATGGAATCAGAAAGATATTTAGGACCATAGTAGTCATCATCATCAAATTTAGCAATTATTTCATATTTAGCTTTATTAACTCCAAAATTCAAACATCTCCCTAAGGATAATCTTTCATCTAACTTATATATTCGTATATTTTATTATTTTGAAGTGGTATTTTCCCATTTTAAATCTATTTTATTATTATTGATAATAATTATAATCTCTTTTTCTATGAAATCTTGTCTTAAGAAATTATCTAATATATTGTTAAGGGAATAATCTCTATTTGTACAAGTAATAACAGATATTCTAGTTTTATTATCTAAAGAAACATTGGATCTTGCTATTTTCTTATTCAGGAATTCTTCTAAAGAAGTATTTATTGTATTAAACAAGATACCCCCCCTCCTTATGAAATTTTCTTTAAATATCAACATAATTCTTTAAATCATTTATATTGTGAACTTTTTTTTATTATAAATGTCAGGCCTACAACATAATTTAATTAAGTCATTATCATCAATTATCCATGTATGTTTATTTTTAGAAGGATATCTAATATATACATGATGAAATTTGCTACAGGAATATATAGATATATTGTTTTTATACAATCATTACAAAATTCTATATCTTCACCTACTGTTATATCTTTAAAATGGACTTTATTAAATATTTCTTTTTTTAAATACTAGGGTAGATCCATTGACAAAATCAGTATATTTATTTTCTTCATGGGGGGGATTTCTTATGGTTAACATTTTATTACTTGCAATATAGACAAAAGTTGAGCCTTTGCCTATTAATTTAGCCTTTGTAGTATGGAAGTATTTAATGATTTCAGAAAGATATTTAGGACCATAGTAGTCATCATCATCAAATTTAGCGATTATCCCATATTTACTTTTTTAACTCCAAAATTTAAACATTTGCCTAAGGATATTTTTTTTCAGGTATTTTATATATTCTAATATTTTCAATATCTTGGATTTTTTTCTTTCCAATCTTTCAAAGAGATCTTTTCATTATTGTTTATGATAATTATTAACTCTTTTTTTGGATAATTTTGTCTTTGGAAGTTTTTCAATATATTGTTTAGGCTATTTTCTTGATTTGTACAAGTAATTATAGAAACACCTTTATCAGAGGTTATAATATCTATATTAAATTTATTTTTAATAAACTCATTTAGTGATGTATTAACGGGATTCATCAAAATATCTACCTCCAAGAAAAAATCTTTATAATTTTCAATTTCACCAATTATTTTGTCATTTGTTTAAGATATATTGATTATCTATTTTCCAGGTATGAAATAAACTATTTCTACGGATATATATATAGTCTGCTTTATTATTAGAATAGATTTTATATCCTCTTTTAATGCAATCTTTGCAAAACTCCATATCTTCTCCTAGAGTTTTATCTTTAAATTTTACATTTTTCAGTATATGTCTTTTAAATACAAGAGTAGATCCATGAACTCTTTTAACATATTTATTTTCCATGTTAGGACTTTTTATTGCCATTGTTTTTTTATCATAAAAATATACATAGATACATGCTTTCCCAATTATTTCTGCATTAGCATAATGAAGGGTTTCAACCATATTTTTCAAATAATTAGGAGAATAATAATCATCATCATCAAATTTAGAGATAATGGGGTATTTAGATTTACTAATGGCAAAATTAAGACATTTACCTAAAGAATTATTACTGTCTGTTGTATATAAATTAACATTATTTAATTTTTTTTATTTTATTGTTCCATTTATAATTATTAGGATTATTATAGTTAAGTATTATAATTAACTCCTTATCCATATAATTTTGGGATAAAAAGTTGTCCAAAATATTATTCATAAAATGTTGACGATTTGTGCTACAAATCACACTGACTCCTGGATGTTTTTTTACAATCTTATTATCCATATAATTCTTTCCTTTCAATATTTTAATATATTGTATGTATTTTAATGAAATGTGTAACACTTTTTATTATAATAAATACTCTATATTAGGAGAGTGAAGAGCATGACAAATAAAAATTATTACCTATGTGTTTTTCAATCTAGAAATCAAGCAATTTTAATATTTAGTTTATTAGAATCTGCTGGATATAAAAATTTCCAGCTTATATCCACACCTTGTGGTATAAAAGCTGGATGTAGTTATTCAATAAAATTTTCACACTATAATTATTATGAAGTAATTAATAAGAGAGTAGATGAGTTAGGCTTAGTTAAGCCTAGGCTATTTTATATCAATACCGTTAATGGAAAGACAAACTATGATGAAATCCACATCTAGAATTATTTAAACCATCTGCTAAAAATTGATGTTTTGTCTTTTTCTAAAGTGTTTTGAAGTTTATTAAATTCTTCTTTTATCAATTTTTCCTGGGATATTAGATTATTAACCATAGATGATAACTCTTCTTGGTTTTTTTTAAGTTCTTTAATTGCTTTAATTAAATCTTCTTTGTTTTCTAGATTAATCTCATTGGAATTTTTAGAATCTTTTTCTTCATCTTTTTCTTGAGTAGAAAGTACTTTATTAATTATTAGTGGTTGAGCTTCTTTATTTTCAGATTGAAACCAAGAATATATTTTATTAATTATTTCAATATCAGGATTATTTCCTACTTTACCATAAAAATCATTAACTTTTGTTTAGAATATAATTTATTAGAAATAGAAATTTTAATTATAGAGGTATTAGTAGGGGGGGATATATTGCTTCTAGATAAAGGAGTTTTAGAATTAGAAATATTAATATAATTTACTTCCTTTAAATCATTATAGATTACTTTTATATTGCCGTCTTCTTCAAATATAATAGGAGCTTTTCCCTTGGGGGGGAAATTATAGGGAATATTAATTTCATTCCAAAGGTATTTATACTTACCTTTGGTTGCCATTTTTTTTGTATTTTAATTTATATCCTTTTTCTGTTTTCTCTAACCATAGACAGTGAATATTAGAAAAGGAATCAATAAATAAATATGGATTAAAATTTTGGCTATCTTCTTTAGATAATTCATTGGGATCTATACTCCATGATTTTCTATATGGACTGTAGAAGCAGTGGTAGATATATGATTCTTTATGGGTTATAGAATTATATAGTAAATGGATTGTACCTAAGTCATCATAATCAATAACAAAGGGGGGGTTATCACCTTTAGTAGAGATATATTTTGTTATATAATGCTGCTCTTCAACAACATTATCATATATAATGTGATGTATTGTAAAAATATTAGAATTTATTAAATTGGAATATGAATATATAATATTTAGTTTGTTGTTTAAAAATAATATTTCAAATTTATTATATCTATTGGATTGGGTATTATATTTTCCAATAATGGAACTTATCCATATCTTATTTTTATAGATTTTATGGTATAATTCTCCTGTTTTCATTAAAACGATTAGATTTATATTATCTGTATCATCCAATGCTGCTGCAAAATGTAATACATGTTTTTTTATCATAATTTCTTTTTCAATTAATTTGTAATTATAATCATAGATTTTATAACTTAGGCATCCCTGAGTGTCAAGTTGAAACAAGTAAAAATAATCTATGGAATTTAGGACTAGATGATAGAAAGTTTTATCATTACCCATTTAATCACTCCCTTAAAATTTATCACATAATTTACACTAATACATAATATGTATTGAAGTAAAATTTTATTAAAGAAGGAGTGAAATCCATGGCAGATAACTTCAATTTAGAAGAATATATGGGGGGAATTATTAGAAATAGCTGATTGTGATTGTGTAATAGTAGATAAAGTTTTTGCAAGTTGTCAACAAAGAGAATGCTTTCCAGAAATTGAAGTAGACTTAGATGGCGAAACATTTGGAAGAATAAGATTTAGACCAGGTTTTATAGTTCCAAATACATTAGTAGTTTCAGATATTGAAGGTCAACCTGATTTTAGGAGGGTTAGATTTACAATAAGAATACCTTTTAATGTATTAGATCCAAATGGGAACTTAATTCTTGAGGGATTTTTACCTGATATATTGAAGGATATAATTTTGTATATACCTGATGCTAGAGATGAATTTGAATTTAGAATAGTAATAGAAACTAAATCTGAAGTATTGGCACCGCCTATCCAAACTGGAGATATATTAACCTTCCCAGTTGGAGCTTTTATAATAGTTAAAGTAGTTGGCACAGTACAATTATTAATTCCAGCCTTTGGCTATTGTCCAGAACCGCCAGAATGTACTGAATTTTCACCTACTGATGTATGCGATGCCTTTGATTATGCAGATTTTCCGGATTTTTTTCCCACCACAATTAGAAGTACCAGGAAATAATAAAGAC
>JMBX01000100.1_pt1 | contig 22240 bp, 39 predicted proteins | sample 616521 | NCBI WGS metagenome assembly JMBX01 (sample SAMN02727906, study PRJNA239997) | anaerobic digester metagenome | biome: anaerobic digester; isolation source: mesophilic anaerobic digester inoculated with municipal waste water sludge... | place: Germany: Bielefeld University, CeBiTec ...
ACCACATGCGAACGGATTATATTGTTCCACCATGGTCTTGTTCTCCGTTCCGTTATGGTTTCACTCTCCGTTCTGTCATGGTCTCCCGACCATGACAAACACGTGGTCAGGAGACCACATGTGAACGAAAAAAAGACCACGTGCGAACAAGCTCGAAACTAGACATTTATCGAAACTTGGTCAAATATTTTGTGTTCATATTCATCCTGCAAATCATTGAATTTAATTAATGGTGTTCCTCTTTTTGCTCTCGCTTTAAAATTCTTCAATACTAGCACTTGGCTCGGCAGTTCTAATTCATTGTTTAAAAATTGAAACAATCTATCAGTTGGGTAAATATTTTTGGGCCCTTTGACATCTAATAGACTCCACGGTTCATATGAAAGTTTTTTTATAGTTGGAATTTGCAGTGGAGCCGATTTTCTTGAAGACATCGTTCGTAACAGTCTTTTGACCGTTTTCTTTGAAGTAGAGCAATATTTGGTACACATATCGCTCTTTTAAATGATAGGCTATAGCACTTTTCCGGTAATTTCTTCTAGCGCGTCCCAAGCAATCCCCCATTGTCATTGCAACAAGCTCATATTCGATAATCAACCATTTCTCAATATCATCGATTGTAACCCCCCCTTCTAAAGCAGTTCGATCGCCATGAGCAATCTTGTGTCTAACATTCATAAAATGGTTGAATTCTTCACTAATATTGATTCCAGGAAAATCTTTTATTTCTTTATTTGGAAAAACATCCTTTATTCCAAAAATATCTGCAAATGCTTCGCGCACGTTCTTTATGCTTGCAGTATTTAAAGCATCAGCCCTTTTCTGCACATATTCCTTATATTTTCTAGACCATCCGTCTCCAGAAAAAGCCCAAACGGACGAAGAAAATGCTTCAGGGTTACTCTCTCGTTTATTTGTTACAGACGATTCAGCAATAACTTGTCTTGTTTTTAGTGGCAGATCAAGTGGATTTCTCAGACTATCAGATATATATGCACAACCTTTCAGTAATAGGTCTTCTATGTGCCTCTCCCAATAAGCAATTGCCAACACGATAGCAGATTTCATTAATGCATTCACAACATTATCTTCTGAATTATTCCTTGCTAATCGCAACAGATGTCGACACTCATCCATATGTGAGTGAAAGGATATTATTAGTTCGTGTATAACACTTCTCATATTTCCACCTTATATCTCAATTTCAATCAAATCTTTTTCCACATCAGGATACAACTCATCAATCTCAGCCTGGATTTCGATGGTTTTGGATAAGGCGGTGGCGATGCGGATGACGTGGCGGGGGGGCTTTCGAGTTTTGCTTGCTACGGTCTTTGAGGTATTTGTCCAGCACCTGGTAGCCCCCTATCTGATACTCCCATATCTCCGGTTCGAGATTCTCAAAGTATTTGTTTTCGTTGATGAAGAGTCGCTTTTCGTCCTCATTGTAACGCCTGAATTTGACGATATCCTCACCCTGTCCCTGATACCTGACAACAGGCTCGTTGAGTTCGTCGCTTGTCATCAGGTGCAGGTTTTAAGCCTTTCGCCCAGTTCAGCCATTTGCCTGAATAGCGCGTAATCTGATGTAAAAGGTATGCGGGGGGGATAATCAAATTTTAGAAAATCAGCGTAAACAGATCGGTAGCTTGGCGAGTAAAGGACAGCATAAATATAAAACAAAACATCTTCCGGACTGACGTTTTTCCCATAGTTATCTTCGAGTTTTTTTCATTAACATTTGGTCAATGTTTGCTGTTTTCTCTAAAACAACACCATCTATACCTTCCATCGGTAAGAGACCTTCATGGTTCTCTTCATCTGGGTACAAGTACAATGGAAAACATATGCCATGCCACGGTTACTGGTTGTAATTCTGCTTTCCACCAAAATATCAGAAATAAAGGCGTGAGAAAAAAAACACCCTCTGCTACTTGTCTGACGGTAATTAACATGAGATTTTCTTCACTCATGTGCTGCATTGTTTCTTTCCGTGGCCATTCAACAAGTTCGGATGAATTATAGATAAATTGATTATCAAAAGGTCTATAGGTTATGCTTGAAATATGATTCTTCCAGTTTTGGTTTTCTGCTAGTTGTTTACGGGCTTTACTCATTGACCAATCTCTCGTGTCTTTTAAGTTAAAGGCCTTTCTAATAATTTCATCTGAAAGTGACAAATCTCTAAATTGAGATATTCGGCGTTCCAGTGCGTTTTGTCAGAGTCAATAACGAAAGCATCTCTATGTGTTTTTATCCCCCGTACTATTTACAGGAAAGATATCTGTTACTTGTACAAAAGATTTATATTCAGAATATTTTGTTTCATCTCTTGGGGACAACAAATAGAAGCCAGAACCAGGCTGTAATTGTTTCCAATTTGTCGATGTTAAATCATTCACATTTAATAGTTCATATTTAGTTTCACGACTTCCATAAAGGTCGCTATGTTGTACTGTTCTATCCGCTTTCTCTGAATTTGGCGTTTTCACTAAAAGAGAAATCGCTACACCCACCCTTATGTCAAAAACATTTTCGTCTTTACTACCATCTGGGGCAGTTTCTTTTTTTTCAGGCTATTCCCATGCAAATCCAAGATATATATCTTATCGAAAGTATTCATCATACTTTGGCGCATGCCTCTAAAGTTGGATTTTCCAGCCAGGCATGGTTGGTAATCATCGCCACAATGCCTTTGCCAGCTTTTTGAATCTTCCATTGCGCGAAACGTAAGAATTTGACGTAATCGTCTTGTAACATTTTTGGGTTGCGTTCGCCGAGTGGGTTTCCATCAACCTTGTAATAACTTTGCGCACCGTCAATATCGGTCTTTAGCAGTTCTTCAGTCCAGTCATTCACATTTGCCGACGTACCCGAATAAGGTGGATTGCCCAGGATAACCAAAACCGGTTCGCGTTTGACTTCGCCGGCTTTGTGGCTTTCTTCGCTCAGCGAAGCGACAAAGGGCAGGGGGGGTTGTTTTTCAATCTCGTCCATCTCTAGCGTGTTGGTCAGATAGAGTTTGAAGGCGTCATCACCTTTCATCTGAAACCCAAGCGACTCAAGCAGATAGGCAACCTTCATGTGACCGATGGCATAAGGCGCCATCATCAGCTCAAAGGCAAAAAAAAGTTAGGCAATATTTGCCTGCGGATAAAGTTATCTTTGCCACCTTCGCCATACTTGTTCACATAGGTCTCAACCGCCAGCTTGATGGCTTCGGCAGGAAAGGTAAGCGTGCCGGCGGCTGGGTCAAGCAGGGTGACATCTTTATTCGCCAGGCCATCGGGCATGTTGAAATCGGTTTTGAGAATTTCATGCACCGAACGCACGATGTACTTTACGACCGACTCTGGCGTGTAGTAAACGCCACGCTTTTCGCGCATGCTGGGGTCGTACTGGTTCAGGAAGGTTTCGTAAAAGTGCATGATGGGGTCTTCGCCCTTGCCTTGCTTGTAGTACTGGTCAAGGATGCTGTTGATATCCGCCACATTGAGTACCGCGGCGATATCATCAATGGTGACGGTAATTTGTTCTTCAGATTTAGCGTAGGAAATGTATTCAAACAAATCACTCAGGATACCAGTAGTATGCGGGACGTATTCAACGGCGTTTTTCCTGGTGAATTCGTGCTGGTTGCGTGTGCGCGCGGCGAACATGCCATAGGTGATGGTTTGGGCGTAAAGGTCGGCGAAGCTTTGGGGGGGAGTGAGACTGGTGATGAGATAGCGTTTAAAGGCTTGGTAGTAGTTGTAAAGGTCGCCCTTTTCGATGGGGGGGATTTCTTCTTCAAGCTGATTGAAGACAATATCGCGCAAAAAGCGGGTTCGTTTGGCAAGCTGGGTGGCAAGGCTTTCGGCATTAAAGGATTTTGGCAGTTTGAAAGAGAAGAAAGCGTTTGCCAGGCGTTCAAAGTCATCAATGTTTTGGAGTGTTGGTTTGGTTTTTAGCGTTTTTGCGGTGTGATAGCGCGCGATTGTGGCGCTGTCGATATGGACTCCATCGCGGTAAAGCCGAAACTCGTAGAAGTCGGTCAGGATAACGTTGGGAAAGGTGTGAATGTAGCGTTGGAGTTGCTCGCTGGTTTCGACCTGGTCCAGGTTGATGCCTGGGGGGGTCTTGGCTTCGATGTAGCCGACGATGAAGTTATCGCCATCCCAGACGCGAAAATCAGGGTTGCCGGCTTCGGTCTTTTTGGGCAGTATGGTGACTTTGGTTTGCGCCCTTTTTCAAGCGGATAATCGGTGAACAAGTCTTCCACCGCGCTGTAATAACTGCCTTCGGTTTGGTCACCGCTTTTGGTTTTTTTCGTAAATTTTGTTTAAATATTGCTTGAGGAGTTTTTCCATATCACATCACCTGTTGTTATTCATCAGCCTTTGCTTAATTATACCGAACAATCCCCCATTCTTAGTGTTTGGGTTCAAGGAATTTTCATATGCCATGGTGTATTGTGTAAGTGAACAAGTTGAATATCTTCCCGGTCTCCTGACCGTGGAAGCTTTAATAGCTCTACGGTGTGGACACCGAGAGCATCAGGGTAAAGCTTTTGCTGATGTTATACCAAAAAAATTTCATTTTTCCAGCGAGACGCCTGCGAAATCAGAGTTGGCTTTGCGCGTGGCGGGAAATTGGCCGACTACCATTCGTACCCCATCAGACGCTACGCGCCAGTTGAAATACCTTCTGGTGTAGGGCGTCTTCGCCATGAACTTTATTATTCCGGGGTAGGATATCCTTAAAACCACGAATATTTTCAGAAATTATCGCCTGTGAAATCGTCTCGAACTTTGTTTAACACACAAAGGTTTTGGCTGAAATGCATAAAAGACCCACACCCTTTATCCCTCTCCCAGGAAAGGGGGGAATTTTAAACTGAGTCATGCATTTAACATTTGCTTCGGCGAGAAGCAGGCACAAGGCCTGCACTTCGGCATCAACAATCAGAGCCGGCATTGCGCGTGGCGCGAAATTGACCGACTACCATTCGTAACCCATCAGACGCCACGTGCCTGGTATTATACCTTCTGGTGTATGGCGTCTTCGCCCTGCACTTTGCTGCGCCCAGGCCTAAAACATGATAAGATAAGCGCATGTTAAAAAACATGATAAATACCCTGCGACCGAGACAGTGGCTAAAAACCTGGTCATCTTCGCCGGCATCGTTTTTGACGGACAGCTGGGCAACTGGCAGGCTTTGCTGCGTGTTTCCTTCGCGTTTATTCTTTTTTGCCTGCTTTCCGGGCTGGTTTACACCATCAACGACCTGATGGACATCAAAGCCGACCGCGCCCACCCCCCCAAAAGCAACACCGGCCCATCGCCTCGGGCGCGTTGAGCACCAAAGCCGCCATCAGCATGGCCATCGTGCTGGCGCTGATCATCTTCCCCCCCGCCACGTTTTTTTTCTCGACGTCAAATTTGGCATCGTTTGCAGCGCCTATTTCCTGCTGATGCTGGCTTATTCGCGCTGGCTGAAGTACGTCATGATTATCGACGTGATGATTATCGCCATCGGTTTTGTGCTGCGCATGTATGCCGGCATCGCCGTGATTACCGTGCAACACTTTTCGCCCTGGCTTTATATCCTCACCAGCCTTTTGGCGCTCTTTTTGGCCTTTGGCAAACGCCACGCCGAACTCAAATTGCTCTCTGAAAACGCCAGCGAACACCGTGTGACCCTGCGGGGCTACACCCTGGAAATGCTCAACCAGTATCTGGTTATCGTGCTAAGCGCCATTCTGATTACCTACATGCTTTACACCTTCGCGCCCACTGCGGGCGAACACAATTACATGATGATGTTCACCATTCCTTTCGTCATCTATGGCATTTTCCGCTACATGGAAATCCTGCAAAGCAAAGATACTGGCGCCGCGCCCGAAGAAGTTCTTTTAAGCGACCGGCCCCCCCTGCAAGCCACCATCGTGCTTTGGGCAGTAGCCGTGTTCATCATCCTTTACATCATCATCTAGGTGCCACCATGCCCGCCACAACTGCCAGTGCCAGCGCAAAACTCATTCTGCTCGGTGAACACGCCGTGGTCTATGGTCATCCCGCGATTGCCATTCCGTTTTCGGATATGCGTTTGCGCGTCAGCATCGAACCCGCCATTTTAGCCAAAGCCGGCACCTTGCGGGTCATCTCGCCGGATATGGACATGAACCTGCTTTTTGACGAAATGAGCCCCCCCGATGAACCCATCCGGCAAATGATTAGCCTGCTTTTGGACTTTTGGGCATCAAAACCCTGCCCACCTGCACTATGCGCATCCGATCCGATATCCCCCTGGGCGCGGGATTTGGCTCCAGCGCGGCACTGTCGGTGGGCATCATGCGCGCCCTTTCGGCATTCTTGGGACATCCCCCCCTGGACGAAAAGGACCTGGTGAGCCTTGCTTACCAAAGTGACCAGTTTATCCATGGACGGCTTTCGGGCATTGATACCACCGTCATCGCCTTAGAACAAGCCATTTACTATCAGCGCGGACAGGATATTGAAGCGATTAAACCGCTCAACAGTCTGCATTTTGTGGTAGCCGACAGTGGCGTTTACACCCCCCCTACCGCGCGTAGCGTGGCTTACCTTGCCGAACGCTACGAAAGAGATAACCAGGCGACAAAAGACAAACTGCTCGCCATCGAAGAACAAGTTATTACCGCCAAACAGGCGATGCGCGTCGGTGACCTGCAGATGCTGGGCAACGCGATGAACGCCAACCAGACTTTGCTTTACAATTTGGGTTTATCCTGTCCGGAACTGGACGCGCTCGTTGATGTGGCGCGCGACGCCGGCGCCCTGGGCGCGAAACTGAGCGGTGGCGGTCAGGGTGGCGCGATGCTCGCCCTGGCGGATGAAAGCCGGGTGCCTCAGTTGCGCGATGCCCTGCAAGCAGCCGGCGCGAAAGCGGTGTGGACGACCACCCTGCCGGCCAGTCAAATCTTCCCCCCCTTATAGCCCAGTGAGAAAAAGCATGACCGATAACTTTGCCGAAACCCTCCCTTTTATACCGCCCAAAGCGTTTGACGAACTGATTTTCATCAAACTGGGTGGCTCGCTGATTACCAGCAAGGACGAAGCCTATAAAGCCAACACCCCCCGCTCTTGGGGGAGCCTACTTGAGCAGATAAGAGATTATTTGATTCAATTCCCCCCCTAAAAAAACGCGTGCTGCTTGGGCATGGCTCTGGCTCGTTTGGGCACGTTGCCGGCAAAAGTACGGCACGCGCGATGGCGTCTTTGACCCCCCCGCCGGCTGGCAAGGCTATCACAGCGTGTGGCAAAAAGCGCGCGAACTGCATAACATCGTGCTTGCAAGTGCCTTGAATTTGACGCCCCCCCTTGCCGGTTATATCCTTTCCCCCCTTCAGCCAGCGTCAGCGCCACGAATCGCCAGGTCAGCGCGTGGAACCTGGGCCCATCATCTCCGCGATTGAGAACGGGCTGGTGCCTGTCGTCTATGGCGATGTGGTCAGCGACCATCACTTAGGCGGCACCATTTTAAGCACCGAAGACCTGTTTCTCGCGCTGGCTGAAGCGCTCAAACCCGCGCGGGTTCTCATCTTTGGCAAAACCGATGGGGGGGTCTACGAAGACTTTCCGGCCTGCCAAAAAGTTTTGCCCCACATCAACGCCAAAAGCGCCTTACCGGGCAGTTTAACCGGTTCAAGCAGCATTGACGTGACCGGTGGCATGCTTGAGAAAGTCCGCCTCATGCAAAGGCTATGCGCAGTTAGCCCTGAAACCCAGGTTCGCATCTGTCCAGCCAACCAGCCAGACCAGTTGATGGACGCTTTACTCGGAAAAGACACGGGAACACTTATCACCCATAATTAATCACAGTTAAAAGGATATGCCATGATATACACACGCCAACAACTCGAAGAATTTGAAGACCAACACCTTGCGCCCTACGCCATCCGCAGCAAAGACTCGCGCGGGCGAAAATATCCGGAAGAAGAAGCTGATTTCCGCACCCGCTATCAGCGCGATCGCGACCGGGTTATCCACACCACCGCTTTCAGGCGTTTGGAGTACAAAACTCAGGTCTTTATCATCCACGAAGGCGATTACTATCGCACCCGCCTGACCCACACGCTGGAAGTGGCTGCCATCGGGCGCAGTCTCGCCCGTTCTCTTGGCGCGAACGAAGACCTGACCGAAACCATCTGCCTGGCGCACGACCTGGGGCATCCACCCTTCGGGCATTCCGGCGAAACCGTTTTGGCACGCTTGATGATGGACCATGGTAGCTTCAACCATAACCACCAAAGTGTGCGTATCGTGACCGAACTTGAACAGCGTTATCCGGATTTTCCTGGTCTGAACCTGACCTGGGAAGTGCTCGAAGGCATGATAAAACACGAAACCGACTACGACTCCGCCGACGCCTCGGACTTTGACCCGCACCTGCGCGGGCATCTGGAAGCGCAACTGGCTAATGTCGCCGACGAACTGGCTTATACCTCCCATGACCTGGACGATGGCTTGCGCTCCGGGCTGATTACGCCCGCCCAGCTGGACGGTATCGCCATTTGGGAAATCGTCAACGAAAGCCTTGGACGCCGCAAAATGACCCCCCCTTAGACGAACTGAGTCGCCATCAGGTCATCAGACGTCTGATAGGCTTTGAAATGACCGATTTAATCCACAGCATTGACCGCTATTTGCGACGTTCTAAAGCCAGCACACCCCCCCAGGAACTGCAGGCTTTGCCCTATAACGTGGTGGGATTTAGCGAGGATATGCACCGACGCAACCGCGAACTGAAAGATTTCCTGTTCGAAAAGCTTTATCGTCATTATCGCGTGGTGCGCATGCAAACCAAAGCGGAACGCATCATTACCGACCTGTTCGAACTCTACACTGCCAACCCCCCCGGTGCTTTACCTGATACCGCGCAGCTCCTTATCCCCCCCAGCAAAGGGCTTGAGTTGACCGTCTGTGACTACATCGCCGGCATGACTGACCGTTTCGCGATTGATGAACATAAGCGTCTTTTTGACGTGGATGTGTTACCATAGAGCCATGAACAAGACACCTTACTTAACCGAAGCTGGAAAGCGAAAGATTGAAGAAGAACTGGCTGACCTGCGTGGTCCGCAACGCGATGAAATTGCCGCCCGCCTTAAAAGCGCCATCGAGATGGGCGATTTGAGTGAAAACGCCGATTATCACGCCGCCAAGGAAGCCCAGGGTTTTCTTGAAGGGCGTATTTTGGAACTGGAAACACTGCTTTTCCGTGCCGAAATCGTGGACGAAAGTGAGTTTGAATCGAATGTCGTCAACATCGGCAGCAAAGTGACCGTGCAGGAAGCAGGCGAAGATGAAGAAGTCTACATCATCGTCGGTGCCAAAGAAGCTAACTTGCGCGAACGTAAAATCTCTTATGAATCCCCGATGGGCGCCAGCTTGCTCGGCAAAAAGCTCGGAGAAACCGTTCAGGTGCCTTTACCCAACGGCAACGAACTCAGTCTGAAAATCATCGCGATTGAATAAAACTTCGTCTTTAGAAAATTCATTAGAAAAGCAAAAGAGACTATCGTTTGTGGATAGTCTCTTTTTTTATTGATTAGTTTATGCGTGCTTTATTTGCGATAGATGGCCAGTTCCATCGTCGCGCGCTGGAAGTAGCTGTCATCCGGCAGCGGCAGGTCGCCATACTGGAAGTTGACCAGCTTGGCTTCCAAACGCAGTGTAGCCGTTTCCAGCACAAATTGCTTGCCATCTTCGGCCATGATAGCTCGCCACGGATTTCAAGGCGCTGACGTGTACCAGCATCTTTGAAGGCGTGTTTGCTCATGACCACTTTCGTCACCGTTTGAATATCGTTTTTGTCAAACAGCCAAATGTCGAACGCGGAAACTTTTTTTTGGGTTCGCCAACACCGATGGTATCCGAACTGCTCACACCACATTCGCCCAAAAACTCACCGTTGGGTGCATCAAAGGTGAATGATTCATCGTACATGTCGTCACCAAGCATGTAGGTGGTCATGAACTGAGCAACCGGCTTCGCGGCTGGCAAAGGTTCGGGCGCTTCTTCCTGCGTTTTTTTGTCGGTCATTTAGCCCAAACAAATCAGCCAGGTTAGGCAAGGTCGGTTTCTCTTCCAGTTCTTCAACTGGTTCCTGAACAACGGGCTGTGGTTTTGGATCTCGTTTAATCGGAGTTGCGGCTGGCCTTACAGCAGCGTATTGTGGGGGGGTTGAAGTATCCTTACGACGTAACTTCATTTTCAGGCAATTTAAAGTCTTTGTTTTTGAAGAAGAACCACCAAATCAAGCCCGCGCCAACCAACAATAGTAAAAGAAGAATGATGCCCAGCCAAAGCAAGCCTTTGCTCTTGCTTTCAGGCTCCGGGATTTCATCCGTCGGACGCAATCCAATGACCTGGCCATTTTCGTTTACAGGCGCGTTATTGTCATCTGGCGGCGTAACAGGTGCCGGCGCGGAAGTATCCACCGCGGAAGCAAAGCGCTGAATTTGTTCAGTATACAAAAGCCAGGCTCTTGATTGAGGTCTTCAAGCGTTTTAACCGCGTTTGATCCAAGTGAATCCCAGGCCATTTGCGCTTCTTTCACTCGGCCAGTCATGGTATAGGAGTTGATAGCATTACGCAGGTAAACCACCCGCTCGTCAGGGCGCAGATGCTCCGCGCTGGCGTCTTTCCACTTGACCGGAAATAAACCCCCCCACGCCAATATCAAGCCAGAATTAAGCCAATAACACCCGTAAAGATGGCTAGATTACGGGGGGGCACTTTTAGTTTTTCTTTAAATTCCGAAAGGAAGTTTTCCATTTGGCACCTCATTCATACATAACGTTCAACGTTATAGGTGCACGTTTTATACCAGCAGAAATTAAAAAAAACGCTCCGAACGAGAAAATTCGGAGCGTTTAGTTTTTAACTGATTAGTTTTAAAAACGCTGCTTAAACAAGCTTTCCATCAATTTGCGGAAAAGTAAGTTTACATTCAGTGCAAACCGCTTCATCATTCGATTTTTCGGTCAGCAAACCGCCACAGCTGGGACATGGCTCTTGAATCGGCTTTTGCCATGACGCGAATTCGCATTCCGGATAGCGGCTACAGCCATAAAAAGTTTTTCCGCGTTTGGGGCGCTTTTGTACGACATCGCCATCCTGACAAACCGGACAAGCCATTTCAAGCGTCACAGGGATATTTTCCGTATAGCGACAAGCCGGAAAAGTGCTGCAACTGATAAAATCTCCAAAACGCCCCCGAACGCATCACCAGGGGCTCACCGCAATCAGGGCAAGCACGTCCAATTTCTTTGGGAGCAGGTTTTCTGTTGGGCATATTTTCTGCAGCGTAATCCAATCGCTTTTCAAAAGGCGTATAAAATTCCTGCAAAACTTTAACCCAGTCTGCTTTTCCTTCAGCGATTTCATCAAGTTCGTCTTCCATTCGGGAAGTGAACTTGATGTCCACAATTTCAGGGAAAAATTCAACCAATAAATCGTTGACGATGAAGCCAACTTCGGTCGGTTTGAGTGTGCGACCCTGGCGTTCCACATAACCCCGCGTTTGAATGGTCGAGATAATCGGCGCGTAAGTGCTTGGGCGACCGATATCATTCTCTTCCAGCATCAAAATCAGCGAGGCTTCTGAAAAACGCGCTGGTGGCTGGGTGAATTTTTGCTCATAGTTGAGATCATCCAGTATTTGCTCCGCACCTTCTTTCAAAACACCCTTGAACAATTTAACTAATTCAGGGTTCTCGTTATTTTCAGGGTTAGCGGTGGGATAAACCTTGCGGAACCCTTCAAACACGGTTTGGCTGGCGGTCGCGCGCAACAAATATTTATGCGCCTGCGATTGCCCTGTTATATCCAGACTAAGCGTTTCAACAAGCTGGGCTTCCATCTGACTGGCGACAAAGCGTTGCCAAATCAAGGTGTAAAGCCGATGCTGTTCCGGGGGTCAGAAAGGCTCGCATTTTCTCTGGCGTCCGATGCACCGAAGTCGGGCGAATGGCTTCGTGCGCTTCCTGCGCGGTTTTAGCGCGGGTCTTGTAAACCTGCGCTTTTTCTGGCAAATAGCTTTCGCCATACTCTTTGGCAATATAGTCACGGACTTCAGCGATAGCCTGAGCGGAAACATTCACCGAGTCGGTACGCATATAGGTAATTAAACCCGTTTCTTCTGATCCACTCAGTTTGATACCTTCATAAAGTTGCTGTGCCACCATCATTGTGCGACTTGCCAAAAGCCCAGGCGACTGGATGCGTCCTGCTGCATGGTACTGGTGATATACGGCGCGACAGGCCGATTACGGCGCGTGTTTAGCTTTTCTCAGCCAGCTTATATTTGGCTTCCTTCATGTCCGCGACAGTCGCTAAGGTGTCTTTTTCGTTGTTTAATTCCAAATCCTGATCGTTGATCTTCAGCAGTTTGGCTTCATATTGTTCAGCATAACCGACCTGATGAAATATCGCCGAAACGACCCAATATTCAACTGGCACGAAATTTTGAATTTTACGCTCGCGCTCCACCACCAAACGTACCGCCACCGATTGAACACGTCCCGCGGAAAGACGACTGCGCACTTTCCGCCACAGGATAGGGCTAACTTTATAACCCACCAAACGGTCTAAAATACGACGTGCCTGTTGCGCGTCAACCAAATCCATGTCCAGCGTTCGCGCGTTTTCGAAAGCTGCGTCAATAGCTGGCTTGGTAATTTCGTGAAAGACAACGCGTTTGGTCTTTTCTTCGGGGGGGATATCCGCGGATTCCATCAAATGCCAGGCGATTGACTCACCTTCGCGGTCGGGGGGGTCAGTTGCCAGGTAGACTTCAGGACTTTTTCAGCGATTTCGGCAATTTTCTTGACCAGTTTCGACTTGTCATTCGGCACACGATATTCGGGCTCGAAATTATTTTCGGGATCAACGCTCAAACGCGATGCCAATAAATCGCGTACATGCCCATACGAAGCGACAACTTTGTAGTTATTTCCAAGGAAACGACCGATGGTTTGCGCTTTTGCTGGCGACTCGACAATCACCAAAGGCTTGCCTAAACCATCCATGCTAATTCGATCAGCAAAGTTGGCTCCCCCCCGTGCAGACCTTCCGCTTTGGCTGCTCTTGGATGAAGACTTTTTACCGCCTTTTGTACTCCGCGAACTCTTTGCACTTGATTTACTGGCTTTTTTTAACGACAACAGGTTTTTCCATGCCCTCATGGGCTGGGGGGGTTGCACCCATCTTGAACACATTCGTGCCACAAACTGGACAAACACCACGGGTACCAGGCAGTCCATTCGCGGTAAAAACAGCCGTCGTTTCGGGTATTTCTCTTTTTTTCTTTACACTTCAAACAATATATTTCCATAATAACTCCGGGCAATATTCCCATACCTAAATACGCCCTATAATACCATATTCAAAAATAAGTCAAGTCTTTAATTATTGATTTTTGTGCTAATTAGCCAATTTGCCAGGGTTTTACCGCGCGATATTCCTGATTATTCTCTTGCACAACCAGCCCTTTTAATTGCATCATTGTGATGCTCGCGTTCAGCTTTTCAATCGGCATATCCAGCTTCGCGCAAAGCTCATCCACATGCACAGTGCCACTTCCCAGGGCTTGATAGATGCGATTTTCGATGGGACTAAGCTCAGGCATTTTCTCTTGTACCTGGATTTGTTGTTTTTCCAAACCTAAATGGCTAATCACATCTGCGGGATTAGTCATCGGGATTGCCCCTTCGCCAATCAAATTATTCGTGCCCTTACTCATCGCGGATAAAACCGAACCCGGCACCGCGAAAACATCCCTGCCCTGCTCAACCGCGAATTTGGCGGTAATCAGCGCGCCACTGCGCTCTCCCGCTTCAATCACGATTGTTCCCCCCCGCGAAAGCCCCCCCGAAATGATTCGGTTGCGTGGCGGGAAATTAATGCCTTCAGGCTTCGTCCCTGGCGGATAATCGCTGATCACGACCCCCCCGGACTTGATAATTGCCTCAGCCAATTTGCGATGCTCCGGTGGATAAATAACATCCACGCCCGAACCTAAAACCGCTACGGTTCGCCCGCCAATCTCCAAAGCCGCGCGGTGCGCAATCGCATCCACACCACGTGCCAGACCACTCACGATGGCCACGCCATGTCCAGCCAAATACGTGGCAGTATCATGACAAAGCTGTTTGCCATAACTGGTTACGTTACGGGTACCTACAATCGCCATGGCAAGATTATCCGCTTCGCTAAATGCGCCCAGACAGTAAAGTACCGGTGGTGGCTGAGCAATTTGCTTTAGGTAAGGTGGGTACTTTTCATCATTCCAGGTCAGCACGCTAATGCCCTTGGACTGAAGCCTGGATTGTACAGTGACAGGGTCAAACGACCGTTTGGTTTCCCGAAAAGTTTGTATAACCTTGTCGGTCATGCCGGCTGCTTTCAGGGCGTCATCAGGCGCTTGCCATGCGACGGACAGCGTTCCAAAAAAAACTGGAGCAACTTTCTGAAACGCACAGCACCCATGCCACGCACATGGCTAAAGCCCAGCCAGGCATCACGTTCTTGCATGCTAGCGCAAACCTTCCATCAAATGCACGTCCATCCGTTTGCTCGTCAGATCAATCCCCCCCAATATGACATCTGGGATAGACGGTAAAAGCAGTTCTTTCCCCCCCGCTGCATCTTCAACGATATAAACATCATTTGCACCAGTTTGTAAAACCGATGTGAGCACGCCCAAAAATTCTTCCCCCCGCATAAACATTCAAACCAATCAGCTGATGGTGATAATACTCACCATCTGGCAAAGGCGGAATATCATCCACACTGACAAAAGCCAAAAGGTTGGTCAAATCAGCCGCATCTTCCGGACTGTTATAACCATCCAGTTTCAATAATAACAATTTTCCTTTCCAGCGCGTCCGCAAAACTTTGACTGGAAAACAGTCTTCACCCAAATATAAAGTTTTGCCACGTCGAATGCGTTCTGGAAAGTCCGTATCCACCCGCATGGCAATTTCGCCATATACACCGTGCGGACGCTGAAGTTTTCCTACCAATACGAAGGCAGGCTCGTGTTTAGCCGAGCCTGCTTTTTCATTTTTTTACATTATTTGCGTCGCCGAGCATTATTCGGGCTCAACCACGTCCATGATAACTTGCATACCTTCGCGAGATGCGGCAGCGCGCAAGAGATGTCGAATTGAGTTTGCAACACGGCCTTGCTTACCGATAACGCGTCCGATATCTTCGGTTGCCACAGAAAGCTTCAAATGCACAGTGTTTTCTTCGATAGAGCTATCAACCTTAACAGACTCAGGGTCATTTACCAAACCCTTGGCGATGAACTCTAATAAATCATGTAGTTTCTTGTAATCCATAAAATCCTTCTAAAAACTAATCGTTATGTGTTGTCCGGGTGTTTGTGACCCGATTTTTATAGGTCTCTTCTGCTTCAGCTAACAGTGCTTCCACGTCTTCACCAGCTTTATAACGCTTGAAACGTTCATCCAACCCAACCTGTTTGAACAGTTTTTCAACTGTTTCAGAAGGTTGCGCGCCAACACCTAACCAATAGAAAATACGGTCTTCCTTAAACTCAATTGTTCCTGGTTTTGTGCGTGGGTTGTAATGCCCAACGATTTCAATAAAGCGTCCATCCCGTGGGCTTTCTTTGTCAGCGACAACCACACGGTAATGGGCTTGGTGTGTAGAACCGACCCTTCGTAGTCGAATACGTACCATCGATTTTTACTCCTTAAGTATTTTAAATCTCTTTGGCCCGTGCTCTTGTAAAAGGCTGAGAGAATGCTGAAGGGGGGCATTGTCCTTCTCCTCAAGCTCAGGTTTACCAAATAACCTAACAATGTTACCACGCTTTGCAAGATATTGTAAGGTTTGATTCATCTCATTTTTCAATATCATGTTTATACAAAACAACTAATCAAATATAAATCACATCAAGCGTTTTAGCTATCCAAATAATCTTTCAAGGTCCCGGTGATTCCCTGGTTTTTGGAACTTTTTCATCAGGTTTTGTATTTCACGGAATTGTTTCATCAGGCGATTAACATCTTGGACGTTTTTGCCACATCCCGCGGCGATTCTCCGTCGCCGGCTGGCGTTTAAAATACGCGGGTCGCGACGTTCCGCTGGCGTCATTGAACTAATAATCGCCTCAACCCCCCCTTTCAGCTGACTGTCTACCTCACGCGGGTCTACATGCTTGGCAACTTGCCCAAACTGACCTGGCAACATCCCCCATCACCTGCGAAAGCGGTCCCATTTTCTTAATCTGCTTAAGTTGCTTGGCAAAATCCTCCAGCGTGAACTGTCCTTTCAGCAATCGCTCGGTATCTTCAATCTCAATTTCATCTCTATATGCAGCCTCGGCTTTTCAATCAAACCGAGCATATCGCCCATGCCTAAATGCGCCCACTGATGCGCGCGGGGTCAAAAACTTCCAGGGCATCCATACCCTCGCCTGTACCCAGGAACTTGATAGGCACACCGGTTACTTCCCGGATTGAAATCGCTGCCCCCCCACCGCGTGCGTCGCCATCAATTTTTGTAAAATCAAGCCAGTGATACGCATCACATCGCGAAAGCCTTCCGCGATGTTTAAGGCTTCCTGACCGATCATCGAGTCGATTACCAGCAAAATTTCATTACAGGAAACAGCCTTTTGGATGCCATCAATTTCCTGCATCAAAAAAATCGTCCAATTGCGAACGTCCAGCGGTATCAATAAGCATCACGGTATAGCCACCGCGTTTGGCGTGGGCAAAGGCTTCCTGAACAATTTTGACCGGTTTTGCGCCATCAAGCGTAAACACCGGCACATCAACACGTTCGCCAAGTGTTTGCAGCTGTTTGATTGCGGCTGGCCGGTAGATGTCCGCTGCCACCATCAGTACGCGCTCACCGTCCGCGCGTAATCGCCTTGCCAGTTTCGCGGTCGCTGTCGTTTTACCGGAACCCTGCAAACCAATCATCATGATCACATGTGGTTTTTCGCCACGCAAATTCAAGGGTTCGGCTTGCCCAAGTGTGGCAATCAGTTCTTCATTCACGATTTTGATAACTTGCTGGGCTGGGTTAAGCGCTTTAGAAACCTCCGCGCCAATGGCACGTTCTTTAACGCGGTTGGTAAACGAGCGCACCACGCCATAGTTCACATCCGCTTCCAGCAAAGCCAAACGCACCTCGCGCAAAGCGATTTCGACGTCCTTTTCACTCAGCTTGCCCCCCCGTCGGCGCAAATTGTTGAATACAGCAGTTAATCGATCTGATAAATTCTCAAACATGGTATCTCCAAGTAGTTTATGAAATCAAATAATACCTTATTTCACCTTTTCCTGCGAATAATCGTCGATTCTTTAACAGGCGAATGATTATTGACTTACATGAAACCATCAGACTGTTTACGTGTTCTTTAACTATGAAAAGAGGTTTAAAATGACTAAAGTTGCAATCATTACCGATTCTACCGCCGCCATTCCTCCAGAACTTGCCGCGGCACTTAATATTACTGTTGTCCCCCCCTTACCGTCAACTGGGATGGGCAAACCTATCGTGATGGCTTCGACATTTCTTATCAGGATTTTTATTCACGTCTGCGCCAATCGAAAACCCTTCCCACCACTTCCCAAGCCAGCCCTGGAGATTTTGCACGGGTTTATGATGATCTTCTTGGTAAAGGCTACGATGTCTTCGCCCTCCTAATCTCAGCTGGCATATCTGGCACATACGATTCCGCCTGTCAGGCCTTAACACATTTCCCTGGCAAGAAAATCAAAGTGATGGACTCTCGCCAGGCATCTATGCCACTCACCATGGCAGCTATACGCGTGGCAAAAGCTGCCCAAAAAGGTGCCACATTACTTGAAGTAGAGAACATCGCCAAAGACGTTTGCGGGCGTGTAAAGACCTATTTCGCGCTTGAAACGCTTGAATTTTTGCACCGCGGTGGCAGGATTGGTGGTGCGGCACGTCTTTTGGGTACCGCGCTCGATTTGAAACCCATCCTAACCCTGGACGAAGGCATCATCAAAGCCGTTGGCAAAGTGCGCACCTTTAAACGCGCGACCAAATCCATCTATGACATCGCCAGGAAAGAACTCGGTAAAAACGGAAAGATTGATTACCTGGGATTAGTGGCGACCGATGAATCCCACCTTGTTCAGCTTGAAGCCGATGCCAGAAAGCTTTTCGAGATTAACGAACTTGAAACGGTTTTATCAGCCCGGTTATCGGTGTGCATGTAGGACCCGGCGCGTTTGGCTTTGTTTATCTTCCGGAAAAATAAATTCATCTTCCTGTTTTTTTTCATCCCTTCCTGCAAATGCTCCGGTTTACGCCGGAGCATTTGCCTTAACAGTCTGATGTCAAATACAAATAATCAAAAGCTTTTTAAGTCGTTAACTTTGTATAAGCTAAACCAAGTCTTGTAAAAACAATAAACAGAAGGCCAAAGTCAGAAACACCCATAAACCCCATTCCTTTGATACAATAAAGAAAAAAAATACCAGAAGGGAATCGTTTATGAAAACTGCAGAAAAAAATCGGCGTACAAGTCCCCGATCTTCTTCTCCCCAATCAAACCATCGACATGCACAAATGGGCGGTTATCGCCTGTGACCAGTTTACCTCCCAGCCGGAATACTGGGAACGCGTTCGCGAAACCGTGGGCGATGCCCCCCCTCCACCTTCAAACTCATCCTGCCCGAAGCCTGGCTGGAAAGCCCCGAAGCGCCCGAACTCATCAAAGCCTCACACCAGGCCATGCGCGACTACGTGGCAGAAGGTGTCTTTACGCCTTACAAAGGCTTTATGCTTGTGGAACGCACCGTTGGCGACAAAATTCAAACTGGCCTCATCGCCGCCCTGGACCTTGAAACCTACGACTACACCCCGGTTCGAAAACGCTCATCCGCGCCTCTGAAGGCACCGTGCTCGACCGTCTGCCCCCGCGTATGGCAGTACGCCGCGAAGCCATCATCGAATCGCCCCATATCCTTGTCCTTTTCGATGACCCCCCCGAAATGACCGTGCTCAAAGACCTGCTTGGCCATAAAGAAATCCTCCCGCTGGTCTACGATTTTGATCTCATGGAAGGCAGCGGACACATCACCGGTCATCTCGTTGACAAACCAGAACTGATTGATTCGGTCATTGAAGCTTTGGCAGCCCTAATCGAACCCGAATACTACGCGAAAAGTACGATCTTCCCGCGGGTACCCCCACCCATGCTCTTCGCGATGGGCGATGGCAACCACAGCCTGGCAACTGCCAAAGCGATTTGGGAAGAAGTCAAAGCCGACGTAGGCATGGACCATCCCGCGCGCTACGCCCTGGTGGAACTGGTCAACATTCACGATGTTTCGCTCCAGTTTGAAGCCATTCACCGCGTACTCTTTAACGCCGGCGAACTCAAAAAAGACCTTGTTGCACATTTTGGCGAACATATCCAGCTGAGCAAAGTCGATACAATGGATGCCCTGGTGGCTGAAGTGACCCAAGACGTCGTACCCCCCCATCAACGCTTTGGTTTGATTGATTCCGATGGTTTCACCGTTGCCGAACTCACCCAACCAGTCCACAATCTCTCGGTTGGCAACGTTCAGGAATACCTTGACCCCCCCTGGTTAAAAGCGCACCCCCCCGAAACACAAATCGACTATGTCCATGGCGACGACATCACCCGTGAGCTCAGCCAGCAACCCGGTAACCTGGGCATTTACCTGCCCTCGATTACCAAGTTCACGCTTTTCAAATCCATCATCCTGGACGGTGCCTTGCCACGCAAGACCTTCTCGATGAATCACGCTCACGACAAACGTTTCTATCTCGAATGTCGCAAGATTCGCTAGAGTCTTGACATTGAGAACATTTGTGCTAATATTGATAAATAAGACTTCTTAAACACGGAGAATGCCCATGGCGAAAAAAAAGCGACACCCAAATCAAAAAGCACGGACGGTATGGAAGAAGCCAAAAAAAGCCGTTCTCGACCGCGCCTTACATGACATCGTCAAACGCTACGGCGAAGGCAGCATCATGCGCCTTGGTGAAGCGCACCAGATGAAAGTTGAATCTATCCCCCCCACCGGCTCCCTTTCGCTTGACCTTGCCCTGGGTGTTGGCGGCATCCCCAAGGCACGTATCACCGAGATTTTCGGTCCGGAATCCTCGGGAAAAACCACCCTGTGTCAACACATCGTCGCTGAGTGTCAGGCGCAAGGCGGTACGGCAGCGTTTATCGACATGGAACACGCGCTCGACCCCCCCGTCTACGCGGCCAAGTGCGGTGTCAACATTGATGAACTGCTCATCTCCCAGCCCGACACCGGCGAACAAGCGCTTGAAATTGCTGAAACCCTGGTACGTTCCGGCGCAGTAGATTTGGTCGTCATCGACTCCGTTGCCGCGCTCGTGCCCCCGCTCCGAAATTGAAGGCGATATGGGCGATCCCACCATGGGTGTTCAAGCCCGCCTGATGTCACAAGCCCTGCGCAAGCTTAGCGGTGCCATCAGCCAGACCAAACCGCGCTCATCTTCACCAACCAGTTACGCCAAAAATCGGCGTGATGTTCGGCAACCCCCCCGAAACAACCACCGGCGGTATGGCGCTCAAGTTTTACGCCTCCATCCGCCTGGATGTGCGCCGTGTGCAATCGATTAAGGTAGGCGCTGAAATCGTGGGTAACCGTGTGCGCGTGCGTGTGGTGAAGAACAAAGTCTCCGCGCCTTTCCGCGCCGCTGAATTTGATATCATGTACAACGAAGGCATCTCGAAAGCTGGTGATATTCTCGACCTGGCAAGCAGCATGGAAGTCATCGACAAACGCGGCTCGTTCTATTCCTACAAAGAACAACGCCTTGGGCAGGGACGCGAAGCCTCCAAGAACTTCCTCATGGAAAACCCCCCCGAAATCATGAAAGAAATTGAGATGACGGTGCGCAGCCTGGCTGAAGAAGACCTGTCATCCGGCGCTTTCGACCCCCCCGACGAGGCTGATATCGACGACAGCGAATAAATAACAGTTGTTTTGAAGGTTCATTTCTGACCTCCTTTCTGTAAAAACGCGGGCTTTCTCCCAGCCCGCGTTTTTTTCTTAGCTATTTAAACATAGCTTTTTCTACAATTGCATTTGTAAAAATACCCCCCAAACCAAAAGCACAAATGGATCAATCCAGAATAACAGCTTCAATAACCGTCCAAGGACCAGCTTCATCGATACGCGTGATCGGATGTGTTAATGTCAGTATCCTGAACCTCTTTCCGATTTTGACATCTTCAATAGAAGCTAATTCGTAACTGTCTCCAACTTTCCGCCATATTATAGCGTGTTCAGGAAAATAAAAACGGACCTTCATACTTTTACTGGCTTCCCCCCCAATCTCATTGCCATTAAAGAGATAGTATTCTTCTGTTGTTTTGCCATATTTATCTTCAAATGTGGTTTCAGTCACAATTTCTTCAAAAACGCCCTCAAATTGCGCTGGATAACGGTTTGAAAGTGGCTCCTTTAATGTGACGGGGGTCTTCTTCGAGAATAAAGATTTTTATCGCGGTAGCCTTACCTGGATAAGATTCCAGTATCTCGGTGACGTAAATCTTAACTATCTGTCCATTTTTAAGCGATTCTTTGCTACCCAACTTAAGAGATGAATTTTGAAAATACCAAATTTCACCAGTTTCAGACAGACGTATTCTCCATTTAGCCGTAAATAGTCTTTTCGTGGCATCCATTTCAATAAAGTCAAGAATTGACTGGCCTGTTCCACTTCTAACGCGTGTCACAACACCTTCCATAATTTCATAATTGTAAACAACTGGCTCCGTTGACACAAAATCAGAATCAGACTTCCGACAAGCTGAAAATAACAGTAAAAGAATAAAGACAACTACGGTATATACACTAATTCTTTTCATAAAAAAAACGCTTTCTCAATGATTTAGCCATCCAAAATCATTATACTCTCGATTGTCTACTCGATTTAAGATACAAAACAAGCGGATACGCCCTGCTGATGCATAATGATATTACCACACACATTAAAAACAAAATGCCCATGAAAACAAAACCATGGGCATTGAAGTACACAAAACTTAAATCTAATTTTAGGTACCAGACTCCCAGGAGTTCAAGTACTTAATCTGTTCTTCGGTCAAGACGTCAATCTTAACCCCCCCCATCGCGTCAAGCTTCAATGCAGCGATTTGGCGGTCAATTTCTTCAGGCAC
>JMBX01000101.1_pt1 | contig 22215 bp, 42 predicted proteins | sample 616521 | NCBI WGS metagenome assembly JMBX01 (sample SAMN02727906, study PRJNA239997) | anaerobic digester metagenome | biome: anaerobic digester; isolation source: mesophilic anaerobic digester inoculated with municipal waste water sludge... | place: Germany: Bielefeld University, CeBiTec ...
AACGTATTGCGGCGCATAAAACACGGAACGGACAACTTCAGATAGGCGAACCACTTGCAGCTGTTGGGCAGAGGCGCTTGCCCCGAGCAAAACTGCCACAACCGCCGCCGCGATAATCAAAAGGATCCACGCTTTTTTTTAGACAAAAAAATCCCCCCCCTCTTTCTACCTTCCATAGTATTCTGCTCCTAAGAAGGTGTGCGGAAGGAGGGACAAAAAAAGGGCCTACCAGAGGCCCCACAAGTAGATTATAAAGGCTGCTAGAGCGAGACTCGGTCCGAAAGGAATGGGTGTCTTGCGCCCCTGTTTAGTGACATAGAGATAAATGATACCGCTGACAGCACCGATAAATGAACCTAAAACGAGAACAAAGAAAACGCCTTTCCAACCGAGAAAAGAGCCAATCATGGCCATTAATTTAGCATCTCCCATACCCATGCCACCCCGGGAGATCAAAATGATGAGAAAAATAACCAAAAAGCCGAGTAAGGCTCCAATTGCGCTTTCTTTAAAAGGAATAGAAAAACCGAACAACGAAAGCATTAGTCCAAGCCCTAAACCGGGCAATGTCAGTATATTGGGCAAAATCTTGTGTTCCAAGTCGATCAAAGCCAAGATCAATAGCAAGGAGAAAAAAAAGCGAGCCGATAGTAAAATAAGAAAACGGTTTAAACAAAAAAAGAAATAAAAAGGCTAAGCCAGTGGCTAGCTCAACTAAGAAATAACGCCAAGAGATGGGCGCACTGCAGGCGGAACAACGCCGTTTCAACCACAAAAAAAACTAAGAAACGGCACCAACTCCAAAGCACTAAGCTTGTGGCCGCACTGTGGACAGACAGATCTAGAGTTGCCCAAGGGCAAACCTCTTGGCAAACGATAAATGACAACGTTAAAAAAACTGCCAAAAACAAGCCCAAATAAAAAGACGATAATTGCCGTAAAAACCTCCATGTCAACACTCCATTAAGCTAAAAATAGAATACCAGCCAAGCCCGTAACGTAATAAACCCATATAAGCCGCAGGCAAAGATCAGCAAACCTAAGTATTTCGGCACTACCACCCTGCGCACTTTCCAGAGAAAGATAAGCCCTAAAGGAATCAGCACAAGCTTATACAGGAAAAAGCACGGCGTACTCACTAGCCTCGCATAAGGGGGATTCCATTCTAGATGGGGTCCGTTAACAACCAGGTCTTGCGTGGCGAAGTAGTCAATAGCATTCAATAAGGCCAATAACACCAAAATACAAAACAAGACGATGTTGCTTCTTCCCCCCCATACGAACACAATGGACAACTCCTAGGTTTTTCCCTAGGTTATGCATTTTGCCCTGGAAATATGATTCGTAGGTATGCCGGTATCTAATTTGCCCTAGACCAGCTTTCTCTCACAAACGTGTTGGCATCAGCGAAATTTGGATCTATTAGGCCAATAGGGCTATTCTTAACGTGTTCCTCGGAATAACGGATACTAGTACCCCCCCCACTCATATGCAAACTGCGTGCCACAACTGCCCCAGTAGCACCACCGTTTTCCAAGACCACCTTAGCCTCGGGAGCATAAATTAGACCCTCAGTCGCGTTTGCTCCACCGGAAATTGTCACGCTGTCTCCACCGGTGATTAGGTTACCCCCTTAGCATGACGCCGTGCCCAATAAAAATCGGAGCATCTTTGACAACTATATTGCCGCCAATTTTGAATTGCTCATTCCAAAATTGTTTAGTCCCCCGCATAGTATAAAGTTAGGGCGGAGATGTTAAATGGTCCGTTATCACTGGGATAATTAATATAAGGGTTTCCATTTATTTTCGAGATGCTTTCTTCAACATAGAGAATAAGTCGACCGTTATCCCCCCCAACATTGATTAGTTCGATTGGTCCACCCAATTCTAGATTACGAACGCGAATTTTACGTTCACCAAACCCCCCCAGGTCAATCTTTAGCGTACGGTTACCCGTGGTTTTAATAGTATCGTAGTGGCCGTCTGCCGCGATTGTATCGGGAGTATTCCAGTCCAACAAAAAAATTAGGCCTAGCCGGCAAATCGCTTGGTAATTCGGGAAACACGACAGGTGGAAAACTTTGAGTTTCAAGTAATGTTTCCATCTCGCCACGAACACCTTGGCCGTGGTCATGAACTTCCACCACTTTTTTTGGGATCGCCGCCGGGTCCTACATATAGGTTTCCGTCAACCCAGGTTCCCCCCCAACAAATTGAATTGAGCGCTCACGCGTTGTGTTGGTCACAACATCACCTTCAATACGAGCACCGCCTTCTAATTTAATTACGGGCTCGCGACCTCCTTCCGTAGAATCACCGGCGGCAAAAATTGCCTGTTTGAGATTAAGCTCAATCTGATGATTCCTTAGAAGCAACTCTATAGTCTTACTCGCGTCGCGGAAGGTTCCGGTAGATGTAATCCTATAATCCCCCCTTCTACAACCCGTGCCGCAGCAATTATACTTCCCATTTCACTTGGAATATGGCCAAAATCTAGCTTTTCACCTTTATTGGTTTCCAAGAATTCTAGAAAAACTCAGCATCATTAATGATCGCCTGTGCAACTATATCCGCCCCGGAACGGGCCAAATAGTAGGCTTGGAGTTCATATTCCTCTTTCTGAGCCTGTCGTATCTCTGTCACACTATGAAGAGTTGAAGCACCACCCAAAAATAGTAGAACAAAAGTAACCACAATAGTCAAAAGTAACGTCGACCCTTGTTCGTTTTCAGCACTGCTTTACCTCCTCATCTATTGATAATCCCAATCTAAAGACCGCTCCGTTCCGCAATCATTTTACCAGATACCCAACGATCACGAATCAGTACTCCATCACCATTTCCACCCGCCCGGATAACATCCTCGGGCAATGTATCGGTAGAAAATTTTTCATCATAAACTATGCTGGAGTCATCATAGGCTAATAATTGATTTGCAACTATGGCACCTGCCTGTACACCACTTTTTATTTCAACTTTAGCGTTAGGCGCATACACAATTCCCGCTGCCATTGTTCCACTATGCAAAACCACATTTTGAGGGCTTTGCGACAAAATGCTGCCATTTATCTTGCTGTCCGCAGTGATGTCTACACTGCTTTGCCGTACGACTAAATTACCGTAAAATCCTCCCTAAATCTCCCAACAAATGCTCCTTCCCCCCCACCATAATAAATCGTCAGCACCTGTGGATCCGGTTCGTCCCCCCAACATATCCCTCGTAAACAAAACTGGCCCCCCCTTCCGCCATCCGAAATTTCTCGGTCACGTATAGTTCCAATCTTCCTTCTGTACCAATATTGGTGAGTTTTATAATCCCGTTTTGTTTAACATCGAGTTCTCTTATCTTTATTTTCTTGTGTCCAAATTCTAAGTCAATGGTTTTCGAGGCACCACTTCTTACCTTGAGATCCTCATCGAATTCCGCTTGCCAAGAATCAAAGTCAGGCCAGAATGTTTCGGGATAATTCAAATTATCTGTCAAATTAGTAATTTCACCACTAACGCGATTTTGGATACCCACAGAAATATCGCCTGGATCTAAATTGGGTCCAAGGGCTAGATCCCCCCTTCAATGAACGATTTGCCCCCCCATTTTGATCGCATTAGTCGTAGCTGCATTGGTGGCAACATCACCGATTACTTTGGCGCTACCGCTTAAACTAATTGCCGCTTCCTCAGAGTCTGTCTCTCCGCCCTTCGCAAAATAACCTGGTTAATGGGCGGCCACGCCGGTTTTCTAAGCATACACAAGCAAACGGTACAGCTGCAGTTGCCCGAACAGCCTGTCGATTGCACATAACACTCGCAGTCCTCAACAAAAACCTGCACAAACGCGCCATAAATATCTTCGTCCCCAGTACCGATCCTGATCGACTCGCCCTTAGTCGAAATACTCTCTATTTCTTCGGGCCGTTCTTCCAAGTAGTAGGCCAATGCATCGGCTCCGCTTCGGGCAAGATAGTACGCTTGAAGCTGTTCTTCTTCACGCTGTGCTTGTTTTACCTCTGTAAGGCTCTGCAGTGTAAATGCACCGCCTAAAAACAAGCACTAAAATAAGGACCATTGTTAGCAATAAGGCCGAACCATCTTCTTTTTGTACCTTCATAGTAGTTTCCCCTTTGCTTAGAAGCCGCTAAGACAGAGGATAGAACCTGCTCGATTGTTATCGTTAACTAAAGATGCATTTAGCGCGAGGATGGATGTGGAAATCTCATAAGCGTTTGCCTCTTGGCCTCTTCTTATCGTTACACTGATTACAGTCTCTTGATCATCCTGCTCCCCCCCATTTTTTATGCTTGCAAATCCAACAGATAGTCATCTTTGCCCGACGTTATGGGGGTGACTACGATTATCCGCCATTCTAACAACTGAACCATTTTCGACTAAGAAGCAAACTTGTCCATCTTTAATGTCTGCCGTATCATTCGTAATCGTAATTTCCTTGGCATAGCGAATTTCTTCGGTTAAGATCCGAGAGATTAGGCGTGCCTCTCTTTGCCTCTCCATTTGATTTTGGCCTCGATCAAAAGAAACGATGCCAAAATAGTGTATGGAGTAGCCTATACTCAAGACGACCCCCCCAAATAAAGTGAGTGCGATCAATAGCTCAACTAAACTGAATCCCGATTCTCTTTGCAATCGAATTTTAAGCATGCCATCAACCTCGCCTAATCGTCTTCTAAACCAATCGGTACGAAAACGGTCGCGGAAACCCCCCCTCGATTATTGGCCCCGAACTTCTCCGAACTTTCCTTCGTAATGAAATAACCCTTAACACTCAGTTCTTTTTCTTCGCCGCTTTCTAGTTGGAAACTGATGGTGAGTGTGTCTTCGCGGGCATCAGCACCAAGTTCCGCCTCAGGAGATAGAATAGCCCTTTCCAATAGAGCTTGCACCTCATATACCGCCTCTGTCTTTTTCCCACCCAATGCAATGGCAAAAAAAACCGCTGTTATAAATCTGCACCACCACAACAGTAACTATAGAAAGCAGCAACAAGGCAACAACGACTTCTACCAAAGTAAAGCCCTTTTGTCCTTCCCACAACACAAAACTCACCCCCCCTTTGACCACACACAAAGAACCATTAGTTTAGAAATAACAACCAAATCAGCTTCGATCACATTTCGTCAACCCTTTCACATTAAAGATAGACCACGATACGCAAAGCGATGGCCATCATACCTTACTCGCCTTTCAGGCGCATCGTGGTCAGTATCTTAGTAAACTTGCCCCCCGACTAAAGGGTATCTTACTCTTCCTCTTCATCGTCGATAGTGTCCCTAGCTCCGTGGAATTTGCAATTCGCAGTATTGCTCCAAATAACTCCCGATAGCTATGAATCATGCTGTTTTGATTACCGCCTGATCATCGCTTTGGATCTCAAGCATTGCCAGTAGCACTCCCATGTGCTTGTAGCCTCTTACCCGGTGAAATCCTTGTTCAGCCCCCCCATGAAACCAGCCGCTGCATGGCGCAAGGCCATTTCACCATCTTTGAAATTGGACACTCTGCGAATGATGCCTCGGCAAGCGGAGTTAGCTGATTCCATTGGGTTTGTGCTGCATAAGGTTTCTCGAAGAAGACCAGGTACTTTAAGTCGATGTACCGTCAAAGTCTCCTCAAGGCCTTCTAAAAGGCTCGCTGTAGCCTTAGGGTAACGGTCTTCAAGTCCCTTGGCGATTGACAGCAACTGGTCTTTCGCTTCTGCGTACTCAAACTCCCTGTAGGCCATGGTTATGTCTATTGAGATATTTGCTTGCTCTGATTTTGGTAGGTATGATAAAACATTGCGTTTTTTTGTGAACCTGGCAGCGCTGTATCAGTGCTTCTTTACCGAATACATCTGTGACAGCTTTGTGGAGTGCCTTTCCTCCATCTAGAACATACAACCTTGGCCGGGATGGATCCAAGCCGCGCCCGACTAAGTCATCTAGAAGTCCTTTGGCAACGATGGTGTTTTCCGAGCCACCCTCTATGATGCCAAGCATATGTTTCTTCCATCGCGATCGATGCCCATAGCGGCCAAAATAGTCATTTTACCAAGTTCCAGACCGTCCATCATAATAACGGGGGGGTAATCCTCGCAAAGTGGCCTTGTAAGGAACTCTTCCATCATCTTGTCCATTTCCTTGATGAAACGGCGGCTGACTTCGCTCTTGCTCGTACACACAGCGCCGCCTGTGGTATCCCCTTCGATGGTGCTGGCATACTTCCTGGTGCTTACGCCAGCTAATAACTTGGCCATGATGGCATCATTGAGAGGATCTTCTGATTGAAACTGCCCTAAGCTAGGAAGCGGTAATTCTCCGCTACCATCTGCGGCTCTAACCCTTGGGCGTTCTACGTGAATCTTCTTACCACCCATGACAACTGTTGTTTGATCAGATCCGTGGCGATAGCCAATACGCTCGACTGTGCCATGCTTGCCCTTGGGACCAGCGTACATCGTCACGTCTTCTTCAAACATCATGCGCATGACTTCAATGCCAAGCGACATAGAGAGCTTCAAAAGCCCATCCTTGGCCTTTTCTTGGAGAATCTCATAGTTGGTGATTTCAATGCCGGTATTGACCATCTCTTGTTTTTCTTGATATACTTTCATTGTGACAGCTCCTTTTGATTACCTGATAGTGGTGTTTTTGGTAAATCCATTCTATCAGAATTATTTGGAGCCGTCATTTTCAATTTCTACGGAGTTTGGGGGGCAGAATCTCATCGTCGCCATACACCACTACCACTTTGTAGAATGTTGAATCACCGGTACCCTCTGGTTCATCACCGGTACCCTCTGGTTCATCACCGGTACCCTCTGGTTCAAATTTCACGTCATATTTGTTATCCCCGCCGTAAGGATCCTTAGGCATTTCCTCGAGGTATCCAGCGTTAATAATCTCGCCCAACACGGTTCCGCCCTCTTCAATGTCCGGAACCCTTCGAACATCAAATACATCTGTGCTGCACCTTTGATGATCCTTACGTTCGCTGCGTGGCGCTGTCTTGAGCTCTTTTGTACTTGACCATACTGCTGCACACCGATACCTGCCAGGATGCCTAAGATGACGACAACGATCATGAGTTCTACAAGGGTGAAGCCTTCTTGTGATTTAAGCATTTGCCTTATTTTTTCTTAACACTCTTTTTTTCCTCCTTTGTTTTGACACATCTATGAATTAACTGTTTTGGTAAACAGAGAATTCCTAAAACTGATACTGCAAGCGCATGCCCAGCTTAGCTTGGGCCGGTTCTTCCAACGGCCAAACGAGATGGGGGGGTTCCAATTTGAATTGCTGATACGGAATAGGTATGCCAAGGCTTAGATGGGGGGGCAGCCAGCGCTGTTCGCGCTGAAGGTCCAACTGTAAACGGCAATTTAGGGCAGGCAGTCCGTACTGCACATAGCCTGTTAACCCTAGCTGTTTTTCTTTGTAGAGAAGTCCTAAACCCACTTCCCAGCTCTCCCTGGCGGCACTTACACCCCCCCCTAACAAGCGTGCCTTTTCATATTCAACCCAGTAACCTTGCACGTAAATATCATCTTCTTTTGGACTAGCGGTCACCGGGTGGATGGAAAAAAAACTTTGTTCTGCTTCCACCTGCTCTCCCTTAACAATTCTGGGAATCATAAAGATCGTCATTTCTGTTTGGTTCTTCTTCAGCTCTTTCCACTGAAAAAGCTTGCCGAGAACAGGAAGTTCAGCCAAAAAGGGAATCTTGGTGATTAACTCTGTCTCTTCCTCCTGGATCAAGCCGCCGATAATAATGGGTTGTCCATCTTTCACGCGGACATTTGTCTCCGCTTCCCTGGTGCGAATCTGGGGATAATCGGTGTCTGATTTCCAAATAAAGGTACTGACTTCCGGCTTAACGAGAATCGTTATATATTGATCATCGGAAATTTTGGGCGTAACTTTAAGATCAATGCCTGCTTCCAAGAAGTTAACCTCATGGCCGCCATCTTCGCCTGTAAGCACAATGGGTACTCGATCACCTACAAAAATGCTTGCTTCTTTACCGCTCAAGGTCGCAATCTTGGGATTAGCCAAAAGTTTCGCATCCCCCCCTGATCCTCCAGAGCCTTCAGGGCTAAATCAAATCCCAAGAATCAAAGTCAAGTTCCAGGAAGACAGGGCCATCGCCGCCCTTAAACGAGGGGGCTCCTTGCCAGTCAATCCCTAGTTTGCGCATCGCTTCTGTTGAGACCTCTTGCACCCAGACTTCCAAAAGAACCTGCTCTTTTGGTTGGTCAAAATCAATTAAGAAAAGATCCACTTCCGCTAACTGTGCATCTGTGCCCCCCTAACAACCACGCTTTCCCGCTCTTTGTCCACTTTGATTTTTCTGGATTGACGAGTAAAGAGAGGGCATCATGGGCTGCCTCTAGATCGACATAATTCAAACGGTAAACCTTCAACCGTTCGTTACCGTCAACGGTTGGTGCTCCCACAACAAGCGTATGGGCAGTCACTTCAACTTCCACCGGAACTAAACGTTGAATTTGTTTGATTAGATCTTCCGGATCTCCTTCCCGCAAATCGAGATAGAGCCTCTTCTCCGCCAAAGACGGATCCGCAACAAGAGTTAGTTCCATTTGTGTGCTTAGCTCTTGAAAAATCTCCAAAAGGGACTTATCCCTGGTCGAGTTTGCTTTAGCAGGGGCAGAGCTATCTAAGGCTATGAGCAATTCTTCTGCCAAATCAAGTGTTTCGCTTGAGCCTTGGAGAACAACCAAGCCTCCCTCAGGCGGAACATAGACATCAGAACGGGGGGGCATCACTAAAGCTAACGCCTCTAAAGCCTCGCTAGCAGAAAGAGAGTTTATATGTACATAGCGCATGTTTTCCCAGCTGCAACGGACTGTTTTCCGCTGTCACCACTAGGGTGTTTCCTTCCAGCCGGTAGTTATGGCCCGCATGCTCTGTAATTAGATCCAGCGCTTCTTGGAAGGTTACGTTTTTGAGTTGGAAACTTCCCTTCCCCCCCTCAATTGAATTATCAACAAGCACATTAAGTCCTTGACTTTCCCCCCCCAGAACTTTGTAGATTTGCCCATACTCTGCGTCTGAAAAGATAAATCTAATGCTGCGCTAAATACAGCGGCAGTTAATATTAGGGGGAGAAGCACTACCATAATTATCGTTAGAAACCTTCTGGCAGTCATCACCCTACCTCCCCCCCATCCTGATTATCAGCTTACGTCCGTCTAGGTCCAATTCGACCTGATCGGCGCCAATTTCACTGATTTTCCAGCCATGCAATTCATCGCCTGTCTTCACCAAAGTGGTGATGTCTTTATACTCCACCAAAGCACGTGCTTCACCTTGAGCATTCAGCAGCCCCCCCTTGAGGATGAAGTTGGGCAGGTCATTTTCTACCACAAAGACCCTAATTTGGGCCCATTCTTCTGCTGTAGCCTGGCCCACAATATGCTCTGTTTGTTCATCCCAGGCAAAATCACGCAGGGGCCAACGCCGCCGAACAAGCTCAACCATCTCTTTGCCATCTGCATAGAAAACTGCCACAGCATTAGTTGTTAGGGCCTCTCCCGCCTCTGACGTTTCAACTGTTTGCTGCTGGGCGGAAAAAGTCTTTTGATCGTATTGGGTCAAAATCTTGCTGGCCACATCTAAATCGGATGTTAAGCCGAAGAGCACCAATAAGTTTTGTTCATGATCCGCATAGGTTTTTACGCTAGGCGCCACCAAACTTACCAAACGCTGGGCTGCCTCAACTTCCACATGTTCGATTTCAAAAAAAAGCGAAAATCCTCTTTGCCGAATTCCGTTCTTAAGCGTTGATCACTACCAATCACCAATGTATTGCCAACTAGTTTATAGCGATAACCGGTTGTTCTGGTGACCAAATCCAAAGCCTCTTCCACCGTTAAATTGCTCAAGGCGAAAGTGACCTGGCCCGTAACGGATGGATCAACCAAGACATTGTAGCCCCCCAAGTTGGCCTAAAATTTGAAACACATCCACCAGCGGCGCCTGCTTAAACTCCATGTTTACCATCTCAGCAGCGGCCGCAGATAAACTTGCCGCCAACAACATGAAAATTAAAGCAACCGCGAGCATTCCTCTACGCACTTTCATCCTGCCTTCCCCCCTATCGTCAAGTCTAAAAGTACACCATCCAAATTTAAAACAATCCCCCTTGGAAGTAACCTTGCTAACCGTTGCTTCGCCAATGCGGTCTCCCGCCTTAACCCAACGTTGGCTGCCGTCTTTGGCAACAAGCGCCCTACCTTGGCTGCCCATGTTCACCACACCGAGTACCTTCACCTGGTTGGCGAAAAACTGGGCCACAATTTCAAAGGGTAAACCATAGCCTGTAACAAGCTTTTGATCGAATTCGATGTTTTCTGCAGCCCGCCAGCGAGATTTAGCGGCCTGATCCACAAGCAAAACGTGAAGATCACCGCGGACCGATGCATAAAACCGTCCATCACCTAGATAGCCTACTGCCGCGTTTGTAAGCTGCAGCGAAGGCAATTGGTTCTGGATCTGCGCAAGGAAGGAAAAATCGTCCCCCGCCCGCTAACTTCAAGCGTGAGCGGAACAAGACCACCCTCTACCGATACATTGCGGACAGGCACATGGCTGAGATCCTCCACTTTCAAGCTACTGCTAGCCGCCATTTTCCGCAGTAGATCCAACACTTCGGGCAAATCATACTGAGAAGGGATCTGCGCCAGTAAAATCTGTGTACCCCGCTTCCAGCTCAGCCACCTCATTTTCCAGCACAGGCCTTTCCTCTATAATCCGTAAAAGATTCGTTTCGTTGCGCTCCAACCGCTCCACTTCTGCCAAGAGTTTGTCTTTTTCGCTCTTGGTGGGTACAAGCATCGCTAAGGCAATTACAGCAGCCGCAACGTAAAAAAAGAATAGAAACAACAAGCGCCCAAGAAATCTTTTCTTTAATCGCGCTAAGCTGGATCATCGCTGCCAACCCCTTTACCTCGAGCTGAAAGACGGAAAATCCCGATTCGTCATGGGCTCTAATCGTCTGCAGCGCACTTTCTTCGCTAAGTTCGTTTAAGTAGTTTAGGTACCGCGAGAGGCTTGTTACATCCCGCGTGTAGCCCACAAGCTCCACTCTGCCTGCACGCCAAACTAAAGATTCAATCCAGAGATTAGGCACAGCATGTCCCGTTAAATTAGGCAGGTGTTCTAGCGACCCATCCTGTTCCGGCAGCAAAGCTTCAAAAAAACTGCTGCTTTTCCTTTAGGTCAGCCGCGTTCCTGCGCAATTCTTGCACCTGTGCCACTTGCCTTTGTAAAGAAGCCTCACGGCTGAGGGCATCGCGGTGAGCGGAGGTTGCATCTTCCAGTCTAGTCATTTCTATCCAGGAAAACAAGAGCACAGCGCCTAAAGCTAAAATGCCAATTAATCCCACCAAGAACTCCCAACGGACTTCTGATTGCTTAAGAGGCCTTTCTTCCTTAGGCAAAAGATTGATCTTCATCAGTCAACCCCCCCCTTAGACCCAAAGCCAGCGCTGAGCCAAAGCTGCTCAACCGATTGAGGCCGCTTCGCTCAAAACCAATCTCCAGGCTTTCTAATTGCTGCAAAGAGCGTACCGGCAAATCTATTTCCTTTGCCAGCATATCCCCCTATACCGGGCAGATCAGCTAAATCGCCAACTAAAATCAGTTCGTCTAGAATAGAACGGAAAGTCGTTGCCCTTTCTTGAGCCCGGATAAAATCTAGAGTCTGCAGAATAGAACCTACAAACTGCTGAACAACCGCGCGAATCACCCTCTTGCTACCTGTCCCCCCCTCCGTCAAGAGATAATCGATGTCGTGGCGGGCCGAAAGCTGTTTGGCGTGTTCCGGCAAGCACTGAAACGCCTCCCGCACACCTTCTCTAAAATGTAGCGCCCCCCCTACAGGAACAACCCTTAATACTTTAAATTTGCCATTTAAATTAACCTGTACCGTTGTCTGCTCTTCGCTGATTTCTGCAAACGCGGTGCGATTTTCAACACCCACAAGACCGCTCCAGCCTAAAGCGGCCACATCTATCGCTTCCAAGGTAAGTCCCACCGCGCGCAGGGCGTGGATGTAAGGATAGATAAATTTGCGGGGACAGGCAACTAAGACAATTTCTAACTCGTTATCTGCCTCAGAGTTGATGAAATAATCAAAGGAGATGTCCCGGGGTGAATCCACCGGAAATGAAACCAGTTCGGGCACCTCGAATTCTAGTGCCTTTTCCAACTCTCTTCCGGACATCTTCGGTAGCCTGTGGGTTTTCACTGTTACCCAATCGCCCCCCCGAATGCCTAAACTGACGCTTTTCGTAGAAAAGTTCTCGGCGCGAAACAGATTTTTCAAACCATTGATCAGCGCCTCGCTGTCCTCCAGCTTGCCGCCTGCTACAGTTCCGCCCGGCAGAGGCACCGTTTTAAGTGCTGTCACAACTCTGCTGCGGCCCCTGCGCACCATTTCCGCACCCTTTATGCCGGAATAGTCCACATCAAGCCCTACTACCTTCTTTGCCACTCTGACCACCCCCCTAGATTGCTGTCACCATTTGCATCATGGGTAAATAAACCGAAATTAGGATAAATAAGACGACAACCGCCAAAACGAGCATGATTATTGGTTCTAAAACTTTGGTAAAGCTGGCTACCGCGAAGTTGACTTCCCGATCATAATAGTCCGCGAGCTGTACTAGGACAGTCTCAAGATTACCCGTTTCTTCACCCACCGCCACCATCTGCACCAGCATGGACGGGAAAACTTTATGCTGTTCCAAAGGGGCACTGATGCCCTCGCCCCCCCGCTCCACCCCCCGGCCGTGGCCCCCCTGCACCGCTTTTTTTAATCACCACATTATCCATCAGGCGTTCCAAAATACCTAGGGTGGGAATCATGGCGATCCCGCTGTTTAACAGTAGGCTTAACGTGCGGCAGAAACGGGAAAAGATGACCATCTTCTGCATTTCCCCCACCACGGGCAGCGATAGCAGCAGGTAATCCCTGAGGTAGCGGCCTTGTTTGGTCCGCACATAAAACCTGAGCCCCATCACAAAAGCGACCAAGCCCGCGATCACAAGATACCAATGCTGTACCATCCAGTCGCGCCCGTTTAAAACAGCCACCGTAATGGCGGGCGTCTCCACCCCCCCAAAACCGGCGAAGTTGTCCACCAGCATGGGTAAGACGACGAACAGTAAATGAGCACCATCACTACCGAGACCGATGAAATAATGGCGGGATACATCATGGCTTCCGAGATTTTTGCGCAGCTCATCTTCCCGTTCGTAATAGATGGCCAAGCGATCTAAAATCTCAGGTAGTGACCCGGTCACTTCTCCCGCCTCCACCAAATGGATGAAGACATGGGGGGGAACACGGATCGGTGCTTTTCCAAAGCCTTAGTAAAAGCGGTCCCGCTGGCCACATCTAAGCGAATGCTCTGTAAGATGCGGGACAAACCGGGATCATCCGCTTGCGCCTCCAACAGTTCTAAGGACTTCACCAAAGTTAAACCGGTGCCCAGCATAATCGCGAACTGCCGGCAGAATAGGGCTAGGAATTTAGCTTTTAACCTAACCGGCCTCTGAAACAAAACGGTTCGTTCTTTGGCCTCTTTCAGCGAAGTGACAAAGTACCCCCCCTTCTCGCGCAATTCGTTGGCTGCCGCGGCTTCATTTTCTGCCTCAATAATGCCCTTGACTGCCTCACCCCGCGAGTACGGCCGCCATAGCTGAAGCGTTTCACGCCTGGACACCTCCTTGATTAACATAGAACTCACGGTGCAAAGCGGTGCTATCCACCAGATCTTTGCGCACCAAATCTTCAAAAGCCGCCTGCATGGACTGCATGCCAAAACGCGTACCCGTTTCAATCATGGACGGAATTTGGTGCACCTTCTCTTCGCGAATCATATTGCGGATCGCCGGGGGGGTGCCCAGCATGACTTCCACTGCCGGGACCATTCCGTCCCCCCCATATTTACGGGTAAACAGCTGCTGTGAGACTACCGCCTCCAAAACAGAACTTAACTGCACCCTAATCTGCTGTTGGCTGTCTGCGGGGAAAGCGTCTATCACCCGATCAATCGTCTTAGCTGCCCCCCTTGTATGTAAAGTGGATAAGACCAAATGACCGGTTTCCGCAGCCGTTAGGGCGATGGAGATCGTCTCCAAGTCGCGCATTTCCCCCCCAACTAAGATCACATCCGGGTCGGAACGGAGCGCGGCCCTGAGGCCAGACGCAAAGGTCTTAGTATCGGTACCCACTTCCCTTTGATTGACAACGCAGTTTTTGTGCTGGTGTAAAAACTCTATCGGGTCTTCCAGCGTAATGATCACGCCTTTGCGCTCTCGATTGATTATATCGATCATGGAAGCAAGCGTTGTTGATTTACCGCTGCCGGTGGGCCCTGTGACTAAAATCAAGCCATCCCGCAGCTGGGCTAAATCATAAATAATATCGGGTAAACCTAGTTCTTCTAAAGGCAAAATATTAGAGTTGATCACCCGCATCGCTAAACTTAATGAGCCCCCCCGCTGCCGCGATAAATTACAACGAAACCGGCCCAGCCCCCCCTTAAACCATAAGAAAAATCAACCTCACCGTCCCGGGTGAGCGCTTCTTGGCGCTGAGGGGTCATAATAGGAGTCACCAGCTGCCGAATACGATCCGGCATGAGCGGCGCGAAACCTTCCACTGGCTGAATTGAGCCAAAAATCCTTAGGATTGGGGGGGTACGCCAGCCGTTAAGTGCAAATCGGATGCTTTTCCGCTATGGCGATTTCAAGTAGTTGGACCAGTTCTTCACCGGAACTCATTCAACATCCCCCCCTTCCATGTCAATGCTGTATACAGTGCGGATTATTTCCTCCACAGTAGTGATGCCCGCGGTGAGTTTGTGAATAGCGGCCTTCTGCAGCGTTACCAATCCCGAATCTAAGGCGATCTGTTCCAGTTCCCCCCCTTCACCCGCTTCCCGTTCTACCGCTGTCCTTAGGCGCCGGTTAAAGACCAGTACCTCTTCCACCGCTGTGCGGCCCCCCCGATAACCGGTGTTGTTACAGATAGGGCACCCCCCTTACCCCCCCGATAGACAACCTCAGGTGGCTCCATCTGCAAAGATTCTATGAATCTAATCATAATGCGATCCGTCAATTCCACTTCCTCTTTGCAGTCCTTGCAGATGGTGCGCACCAACCTCTGTGCCACCACTCCGATTAAAGTGGAACTGAGGATATAAGATTCCAAACCCATATTCATCAAACGGGTAATGGTGGCAACCGCACTGTTAGTATGGAGGTTGATAACACTAAATGGCCTGTAAGTGCGGAACGAACAGCAATTTCACCCGTCTCTTCGTCCCGGATTTCCCCCCCAACCATGATAATGTCCGGGTCTTGGCGTAGCACCGTGCGCAAGCCGGTCGCAAAAGTGAGGTTAGCCCGGACGTTAACCTGTACCTGGTTAACCCCCCCAGCCAAACGGTACTCCACAGGGTCTTCTACCGTGACGATGTTCTTTTCGGGTGAACTTAAATGGTGCAAAAAAAGCATATAAAGTGGTGGATTTACCGCTGCCGGTGGGCCCGGTAACTAGAATCAAACCCTGATTGAGCCTGAGCATCTGTTCAATGCTTTCTAAGTTTTCCGGGCTAAAGCCGAAATCGTCCAGTTCCAGGAGATTGCTGGATTTATGTAGGACCCGGGCCACAATCTTTTCGCCGTAAACGGTGGGCAGGCTGGAAATACGCATGTCCACCTCCTGGCCGTCCAATTCCATCTGAATCCTTCCGTCCTGAGGACGCCGCCGTTCAGTAATATCCATGTTGGCCATAATCTTTACCCGGGAATTCACATCACCTTGCAAATGCTTGGGGGGGATTTCCATAATCACTCTTAGGATCCCATCAATACGAAATCTAACTCTCATCTTCTTCGTGGGTTCAAATGGACATCGCTAGCCTTTTGTTTGATGGCTTGCTCCAAAATCATGTTAGCTAATCTAACGCCGGGCGCATCGCCAATGAACTGGCGCTGTTCTTCAAGAGAACCGTCCTTGTCTTTTCGTCTTCCCGGAAACGATCGAAAACCTCTTTGGCACTTTGGGCAATATTACGCGTTCTTTGAAAAGCATCGTTGATCTCTTCTTCAGTTGCTAAAACGGGCTTAATTGTTTTGCCTGTAATGCGCTGTAAATCATCGATAATGTTAATATTTAAGGGATCGCACATGGCTACCGTCAAATAGCCGTCTTCCATTTCTAAAGGCAGGACATGCTCGTTGGTGACCATATTGGCGGGAATTAAATCAACCGCCCCCCCAGGGTCAATATAACGCCGGGCAAAATCCGCCCTAGCGATATTCAAATGTTCACTTAACGCATCTACAACTTCATCGGCCGTCACATAACCTAGTTTAATAAGGGCTTGTCCCAAGCGGTCGCCCGTTTTTCGCTGTTCAGCTAGGGCTGTGGCGAGCTGTTCATCGGAAAGTAGGCCCTTCATCTGCAATATATCGCCAAGGCGTTTTCGCATCGATCAATCAACCTTTCTGGCAAAAAAAACCGGCGCAAAGAAATTACTCTCGGCCGGTTGCACTAATGACTCAAACAGGCTAAGTGCCCACCTACGGCCTGTTAATCATAGTCTCCAATTGTTCACTGTGGAATTATTCGGGCTGTTCTTTTGAACTTTACATAAGGGCTGCCTGAATGAAAAATGCGCATTCCAAGCGTTTCTTCTCCATTGCACAGATTAATTCGTGCGGGGGGGACTGCAGATTTCCTGCATATTCCAAATTATTTTTGTGGCAGCCGCCGCTGCAGTAAAATTTGGCCCAGCATTCACCGCACACCGGTTTATTGAGTACATGATTTTTTTTCAAACATCTCAGAAAGATCTTTACGGGCAATGCCCGTTGCAATATGGCCCATTAGATATTCTTCTTCACCCACAAACTGATGGCAGGGGGTAGAGTTCACCTTGCGGCGTGACAGCTAGGTACTCGTGGCCCGCCCCCCCACAGCCTGTCAGCCTTTTGTAAAGGCAGGGACCCTTTCTTAATTCAACATTGAAATGGAAGAAGTTAAAGGCTCGCTTCGTTCCGCGCCGTTCTAAATAAAGATCCGTCAGGCGATCGTACTCAGATAAAATTTGGGGTAAATGCTCTTTTGAATCGCCCAAGGCGCCTCTTCAGTCGTCACAACGGGCTCGACTGAAATTTCCACAAAGCCCAGATCACTCAAATGTTCCACGTCTGTGGCAAAATCTAAATTACGCGTGGTAAAAGTACCCCCCCGCACATAATAGCTCTTCTTGCCGCGGTTTTGCACCAGGCGCTGAAATTTCGGCACGATCAGATCATAAACGGAGCCGCGCCCCGAAACGGTGCGCCTGATGGCGTCGTTTATTTCTTTCCTGCCATCCAGGCTGAGCACGACATTATACATCTCTTTATTGATAAACTCTTCAATTTCCGGTGTGAGCCCGATGCCGTTTGTTGTAACGGTAAAACGAAATGTTTTGCCGGCTGCTGCCGCCTTCGCTTTGCCGTAGACAACCGTTTCTTTAACAACATCCCAATTCATTAAGGGTTCGCCGCCGAAAAAAATCAATCTCCAGCTGTTTGCGGCTGCCCGAGTTGGCAATGAGAAAATCCACCGCCTGTTTGGCCACCTTAAGCGGCATCAACTCCCGCCGGCCGCCAAAATCACCCGCGGAGGCAAAGCAGTATTCGCAGCGCAAATTACAGTCGTGGGCCACATTGAGGCACAAAGCTTTGACCACAACATCGGTACGAGGCGGTACTTCCTCTAAGTCGGGGCTAAACAGCAGCCCGTCCGCGGTAAGCTCGGCCACTTCCCGGCCGCCTCCGCCAATGCGCCCTACCCTCAAAGGCAGGCAGGATTTGGGATTGTTCCTTGATTTTGCTATTTCGCCGAACTTCTTCGATTACCTGCAAAGCCCAGTGATCTACTACATGAACCGCGCCCGAATTGCCGTCCACCACAATATTGCGGCCCTTTCGGCTGAACGTATGGACGCATTTTTTTCTCTAACAAAACAGCCACTCTCCCCCGAACGAGGAGCAACCTCCCCTGAGGGAGGTTGCCCTTTTACCGTTCACATGCTTGATTGCCAACGGTACAACTGGTCTTACAGGCCGACTGGCAGGAAGCTTGGCACTCACCGCAGCCCCGGTTGCCAAAGTATGCTTGAGCGCTGTACCGCTTAACGTTTAATATGCCTTTTCTTCAACTTGCCACTCCCCCATTCTAATTCTTGCTGTTAATTATAGCACAAAATGGGGGCGGGAGGCAAAAACTGCCGTTTACAGATCTCGAGACGCGATCAGGTTCACACCTAAATTCAGAAAGTCGGCAACGATCACATCACCCATTTTCACCGGTGCCTGCACTTGCAGAGCAAGTGTCGCCTGCATGGCCTCTTCCAGTTTCCCCTTGGGGGGGATGGGCTCATCGGTGCGCACGGGTAAGAGCGGGTGTAGGCCACCTTTGGCCCTGACGATCGTAGTCAGGGTGCGTTCAGGCGCGGTATGCTCCTTAGTGGCGTATTTCTTGCCCCGGGCACATTTATTGCCCGTGAGGGACAAGATTTCCCCGTCCTCGTTTAGTTCCAAAACAATTTCACAGCTTAAAGGACAGACTGTACAGGTAATGTATTTACGCACCGCACTTAACCTCCTTTTGAGAAACGATCTGAATCGTGAGGGTATCCCCCCCTTCCAGTTTCTCCAGCATTTCAGGCGTCAGCCTCACATCAAGCATTTCACTGGGCCGCACCGCCTGTTTGCGCAGCCTGCGCAGGCCGCCCACATCCAGATAGACATCATCTTCGGGCCTTTGGACACGCATGAAAAATTCAACCGGCTCACCGGTAGATATTTCATGGGGCACCACATAGCGGATGTTTTCGCCCGCCTTAACCTTGATTCTCCTGGCCGGTTTAGCCAGTTTATCAAGGGCGTAGCGTCCCGCGAACATGCCCCGCCCGTTCCGCTTCTTTAGAGACGTTATCTACCAAATCGTGGACATGGAGCACATTGCCGCAGGCAAAAATACCCGGAATGTTGGTCATTAGAGATTCGTTGACTAACGGCCCGTTCGTAATGGGGGGTCAATTACAACGCCAACTTCTTCCGAAAGCTCATTTTCGGGGGGGATTAAGCCCACTGATAGCAGCAGCGTATCGCATTCGATGTCCTGCTCAGTGCCTGGGATCGGATCCCAATTGGCGTCCACCTTAGCAATTGTGACCCCCTTCCACCCGATCCTTACCGTGAATAGCCACCACGGTTGATTGGAGATGGAGCGGGATGTCATAGTCTTCCAAACACTGCACAACGTTGCGCACCAAGCCCGCGGCATAAGGGAGAGCCTCAACGACTGCCTCTACTTTGGCGCCTTCTAATGTAAAGCGGCGGGCCATGATCAGGCCAATATCGCCCGAACCTAGGATTACCGCTTTTTTTTACCGGGCATAAACCCGTCGATGTTTACGTAGCGCTGAGCTGTGCCCGCCGAAAAGACGCCCGCGGGGCGGAACCCGGGAATGCGCAGGGCACCCCCCCTTGTCCTCTCCCGGCAGCCCATGGCCAAGACGATGGAACGGGCTTTGATTTCAAGCATCCCTAGGCGGTTGTTCACCGCATAGATGCTGCGTTCCGGCGTGATTTCCAAAACCATCGTTTCCAGCATCACTTCCACATCGGTTTCTTTTAAAAGATCGATATAGCGCTGAGCGTATTCCGGGCCGGTCAGCTCGGCTTTAAAGCGGTGCAGGCCGAAACCGTGATGGATGCACTGTTGCAGAATGCCGCCCAACTCAATATTGCGCTCAATAATCATTACCTTGCCGGCACCTTCGTTATGGGCAGCCAGCGCAGCGGCTAAACCGGCCGGCCCGCCACCAATGACAGCCACATCAACTTGTAATTGTCTCATTGCTGCACCCCACTTTTCAGTAATTCTTTCGCTTCGTACCTGATCATCTCACTGCCGACCCCCCCGCGCTTGGTTACTGCCTCCAGCGGAATATTCAGTTCTCTGGCTAAAATCTCCATAATTAAGGGTTGGCAAAACCGCCCTGGCAGCGGCCCGCGCCGCCCCCCCTAGCCCTGAACTTGATGCCATCGAGCGTCCGGGCACCTCGGCGGATCGCATCCACAATTTCGCCTTCCGTCACAGTCTCACAGCGGCAGATGATGCGGCCAAAACTGGGATCTCTGCGCACAATTTCGTCCTGTTCTTCCCGGGAAAGCTGGTTAAAACGCACAACCCCCCCTTCCCGACGCGGATTGAAATGTTCCTTTTCTCCAACTGAAAGCCCCCCCTATCCTTCAGCATCCGGGGCACTTCAGCCGCAATGGCGGGAGCCGCGGTTAAGCCCGGCGATTCAATGCCCGCCAAATGAATTAAACCGCGCACATTGGGAGAGCACTCCACAATAAAATCTCCCCCCGATCGCAGGCGGCCCTAAGGCCGGCAAACTGGGCAATGATCTTGCGTGCATTAAGTTTGGGCACCAGGCTTTTGGCACCCTCGAAGATCTGGTCAAAACCTTCATGCGATGTGCCCAAATTGTCCTTTTCCGGGACATTATCGCTAGTGGGGCCCATCATTAGGTTTCCGGCGCTGGTTGGAATAACTAAAATGCCTTTACTGATTTCGCTTGGCACCGGAAAGATGGTCGCTGTCACCAGCCCTTTTTCGGATAAGTCAAAGAGGTATTCCTCGCCCTTTCTGGGCAGTATGGAAAAATAATCATCGCCGAACAGGCGGGCGACCTCATCACTGTGCAGCCCGGCAGCATTGATCACAATATCTGCCTCAATAATATGGGTGGGGGGGTCTCTAAGTATTTCTTCTCTCCTTCAACCCAGCCGTTAATGACCGGATTTCCACGAGCAGCCGAGCCCCCGTTTTGGATCGCGTTTTCCATCAGGGCCGCGGCCAGCTCAAAGGGCATGATTGAACCGCCCTCAGGCGCGTACAGCGCTCCCACGATGCTCTCGCTCAAATTGGGCTCCATCTCATGCAGTTCTTCCTTATTGACCAGGCGCAAATTTACGCCCCGATCTTTCCCCCTTTTATAATACATCATGACGGTTTCCATCTCTTTGTCGTTGCGAGCTACGAGTAAAATTCCGTTTTGCTTAAAGGTCACATCCAGCTCTTCACACATCTTGGGATACATCTGATTGCCGGGGGGAGACAGTACTTTGCCTTCAGGGTACCCGGTTCTTCATGAAACCCTCCGTGCACTATCCCGCTGTTCGCTTTGGTAGTGCCCCCCCACCCCCCCACCTCGGCTCAGCCTCTACAAGCAGAACATCCAGCTTATAGCGGCTCAGTTCCCGGGCCACCGAAGTGCCTACAATACCACCTCCAACAATGGCTACCTGCACTGATCTTTTCTGTTTTTCCACTCCACTCACAGCCTCCTCCTCTTTTGAGCAACAAAAAAAAGCCCTTCCGGGGGATCACCAAGATCCACCGGTAGGGCTTTTCTCTTTTCTATCGCCCCCCGACGGTAAATAAATCTATTGTATACTAATGATACAATATTTTACCGCCACTTGCAAGACTTTTAACATTCTTTACGCTAATTCCCGTTTGCCCTTTGCCGCAGGTACTAAGTGGCAGGCCACGTAATGGCCGTTACCCGAATCAACCCACTCCGGTTCTTCCACTTTACAGATGTCCATAACCTTGGGGCACCTGGTGTGGAAACGGCAGCCCGCAGGAGGATTAATGGGGGGGCTGGGTACATCGCCCTTCAAAAGAATGCGATCCTTTTTAATCGTGGGATCCGCTTCCGGAATTGCGGAAAGCAGCGCCTGTGTATACGGGTGCTTCGGGCTGCGATACAGTTCATCCTTATCCGTGAGCTCTACGATTTTACCCAAATACATAACAGCTACCCGATCAGAGATATGCTTGACGACACTCAAATCATGGGCGATAAACAAATAGGTCAGTCCGAATTCTTCCTGCAGATCTTCCAGCAGGTTGATAACCTGGGCCTGAATGGAAACGTCCAGGGCAGAAACGGGTTCGTCCGCAATAATTAACCTGGGGGGGCTCACCGCCAAGGCCCGGGCAATGCCGATCCTTTGGCGCTGGCCGCCCGAGAATTCGTGGGGGGGAAACGACGGGCATGGAAAGCACTGAGCCTACCGTTTCTAAGATCTCCCGCACTTCTTTTT
>JMBX01000102.1_pt1 | contig 22212 bp, 36 predicted proteins | sample 616521 | NCBI WGS metagenome assembly JMBX01 (sample SAMN02727906, study PRJNA239997) | anaerobic digester metagenome | biome: anaerobic digester; isolation source: mesophilic anaerobic digester inoculated with municipal waste water sludge... | place: Germany: Bielefeld University, CeBiTec ...
CCACTCCAAGAACAGCAGCCTCATGCTAAGGCGTTGGTTACCAAGCAGGGGGGGTTTGAGTTTTATTAATGACGGGCACTTTCAAATTGGTACACGCCAATTTCTACAGGAACAAGTGATGTACATGGATTTCAAGCATAGTTTCGGCCAAGACGAGCGGGGGGGTTTCTTAAGCCGTGATGAAGAGGATAAATTTTATTTGCAGAGCGTCAACCACGCCTCGCTGAATGATGCCGGAGAAATAGTCTATCGAATCGGCCTCTTGGCAAGCGCCGGCCTCGAAGTGATTGATGTGGAGATAGTTTTGGCATCGGTCACCGAGGATCGGAAGTTTGAAGTAGCCCTGCCCCCAAGTTCCGAGTGCACCTGTGACAATCAGCCCAATAGGTTATTTACCACCACGCCAACACCCAATCAAGTCAACGTGGTAGTGCTTACCGATTTCACGCTTTCAGCAGGCGAGCTGTTTGTCAAAAACCTAATGCACTTGGACAACGTTGTTGTTTTGGGTACGAATATGAAAGGTGCCATGCTCATGGGGTATAATTACCAGCACCCCCCCTTGCCAAACCCCCAACTACCCATCGGGTTTGGGGCTGATTTTCTACCCTCGCCTGATTTGATCAACCGCGAAGGCGTGGGCTATTTACCTGATTTTTGGGTGTCGCCGCAAGATGCACTTGCTCTTGCTATCAAATTCATTCACAATTATGCTCGCTAGGGAGGGAGAGGCACAGTACAGCCAATTGACGGCTTTGCCACTCTAATGGGTACGGAGAGTTTTTGAAATCCAAACGGATTCCAAGCAGGTTGGTGCGCAGCACCCCTTCGTTTAACTGCCTACCAATGGCCATGGGGGGGACCCATCTTGGTTCTTTTCTGATGAAGATTCCCACGCCTACACTGCTGCAGTAGAAAAGCGATCGATTTAGGAATCAATTTTGTGGACACCGCCGTAAACTACCGGTCCACCCTGGTACACGAGTTTTATGAGCACAGTTTGCAGCTCAGCCAGAGAAACCTTGGCCTGCGCACTCTGGATATTCACTACATACATAATCCGGAGGTATCTAGAAGGGTTTTGGGTGAAACCGCCTTTTATCGTGGTTTAGAGGCATTGATTGCCTGGTATGAAAGGAAAGTAGAAGAGGGCTGCATTCGCCATTATGGCATGGCCACCTGGTGGGGGGGACTCGTGGCAGATCCTGCTTCCGAATGGCACATGTCTCTGGAAAAGGTGCTTGCTGTAGTCCGGGCGGTAGCCGGGGGGAGCATCACCATTTTCGTTTTGTGCAAATGCCCTTCAATCTGACGAACAGCAAAGCCAAAGATGAGGCAACTCAAGAGTACGGGGGGGAAAAAGTTACTCAGCCATCGATGCAGCAAATGAACTAGGGTTGTATGTGACAATCAGCACCTCGTTAAATCAAGCACCGGATCTGGCGGGTGGTTCCCATTCCGCGCCTGAGCTGTTGCGTTATGTGATCGACACAGGGGGGGCGTTTTGGCAGCCATGGTCGGTTCAAAAACAAAGGCCCATCTGGAACAAAACTTTCATACGCTGCTCAGTAACGTTGAAGATCAATGGTAAAAAAAATGAAAACTTGTTTAGTGTCATTTAGTGGTCGGAAAGAGGCGGGGAATTTGCACTTGCAAAAAAAACAGGTGCTGCGCTAAAGGCATGAAGGCGGATGTGCTGGAACTATTCCGGCTCGGAAATAAACTTACAGTTGAAAACGGATACCCGTCTTACATAGATCTGGTCCTGGCAGTGAAAGAACTGGATCGGGCTCGACTGCTCCACCTGCTCAATGATTTTTTTGGACTGCAACCTCAGCCGGGCCAAAGAACTTATCCTAAAATACGGACTTACTTTCACCGATTGGTTCAGTGATCTAAATAAGATGCCCTGGCGTACGGATGTAATGCTCAGAGTGGACTATTGAGGATTCTCACGGCAAGTGAAAACGAAGCGCTCGCGGTCGTGTTGCTCGAACCCCCCCGAACAGAAGGTACCCCCCCAAGATCTGGCAGTTTGAGCAGGCAGGGCCGCTGAGGAGCAAATTGCAGGCGGCCGGGTTAAAAAGCTAGGCACGAGGTGGTTGGTTGTGGGAACAAGGGACGGAATTGATCAGCATGGAAAACCGGGGGGGGAATCCGTTTGCGTATCGTGTTAACAAGGAACAAAAGGTTTTCTTGTTTTGGTTTGGCAAGCAAGTGCTAATTCTGTCCGGCCAACTGATCATGGCCAAGGTTACCGAGAATTTTAAGCCCGGTTTATTCACTGAGAAGGATGGTAAGAATGGCGAAATTTAAGGTGTTTGTAGTCCAAGCAGAGGAGGCAAATGGGCATTTGTTCCGCTCCCTTGCCCAAGTACTCTGTTATGACGAACCGGAGGAGATGCACAAATCCAAGAAATTTTGGCAGGCCTGGTTCTCAGATCAAATTCCCGGTGAAAAGCTTACTATCGTTGCGGCGGAAGGGGGCGCAACGATAGCGGAACAACAATTTGTCGGGGTCGTTCGCCTTTGGAAAACCCCCCCTATGTTGAAAACAACTGGTACTTGGAAGGGCTCGAGGTCATTGCACCCCCCCGGTATAGGCAGGGTATTGGCACTGCCTTAGTGCAAAAGGCAATCAGCGTGTGTTTTGATCTTAATGTGGACAGCATTATCTCCAACGTAAATAAGGATAACGCTGCTTCGATTGCTTTGCACCGTTCATTAGGGTTTAAAAAAAACGTTCAACTGGCGCACTCAATAGCTGGGGGGGTGAGTACAGGGGGGGCACTCAGATGAATACAGACTCTGGGTGGAGGCCCCTGCCTTGGAAATTCCTGTTGCACAGTTGGAAGCAGAATTACTTGCGGCACTGGAAAAGAGTAAGATCTGGATTTTGGCAACTGCTGCAGATGGGCGTGTATCCGCACGAATGGTTAGCGTTGTTAACGATGGGCTTGATATTTATTTTCAGACACATGAACAGTATGCCAAGTACGAACAGATTCAAAAAAAATAAGCAGGTTGCCTTGTGCTGGAGCAATATTTCCATAGAGGGGGGGATGGCCAGCATCGTGGGCGAACCCTTCGCGGCTGGAAATGAAGATTTTATCCGCAGATTCAAGGAGCACCACAAAAGTTCCTTTGAGAACTACACTGGCTTAGCGGGACAGGTCGTGATCAAAGTCCGGCCCCCCCAAACTGTCTCCATTTGGAAATACATCGGTGGCGAGCCCTACATAGATAGATTAGACCTTGGTCGGGAGGTGGCCAGCCGCCAACTGCAAAAGCACATCAAACGGGAGGGCTTCGCTTGAAAACTCAGTTGGTATTAATCTCCGATATGGAAGGCGCGTCCGGAATATTCGAAAATGATGTTAACCTATTGCTCAACGGGGGGGATCCCCTGTGGCGGACGAAAGGAAGGCAAAGGATGACATCAGATGTTTTGGCAGTCTGCCATGCGGCCAAAGAGTTCGGCATTGATGAAATTATGTATTATGATGCCCACTGTGCCGGCAGCCCAGAATATAATGTTTTGCTAGAAAGGCTACCCGCCAACGTGAAGCTGTTTGATACACCGAATAGGCGATTTGATTGGCGCAGAATTCGCGGCCAGGCTCAGTCAGAACCGTTTGGCTTAATAACGGTTGGGCAGCATGCCAGAAACGGCACAGAACACGCTTATTTCCCCCCCACACGATCCAGAGTCCGCCGATCAAGAGCTTGTGGCTGAATGGTATGCACATTGCGGAGATGGGGGGATGGCTGTTTTGAATTTCCAGGGGGGTAAGATTCCTGGCTAATATAGGCTGTGAGGCTTCTCGGCAAGAGGCAATGGAACTATCGCCTAGCGTAAAGCAGATCTCGGTCAAAGACAAGGCGAAAGGCTGGGAACCGGGCAGCGAAGAGACATATCCCATTATAAAAACCGGCGTATTAGCTGCACTCAAGGATGGGCAACGATCCAAAGGGGGGGTTGTGGCGGCGAAACCATATAATTTCCGCCTGGAGTTATGTAAATACTTCTATTTCGAACAGCCGCCGTCAATACCCTGGAAAGGCAGCTTTGGTCGTAGGGAGGCCACTTGGCAAGCGCCAAACGTTGAAATTGGCTTTGAAATATTTAATTATGTACGCAGCAATATTCGCATTGCGGAACAGGATCGCCAAAGGCTCAAAAATGAACGGAGGAGTGGGGGAATATGATGCAACTGAATAATGGGGTGCAGCTGGCCCAAGTCTTTGGACGTTTCGATGAAAGCGGCGTTGATGAGTTTAAGGAAATAGATTCATCCCAGGGCGAAAATGACTATCGCCGCATATATCTTGTGAATTACACGAGCGGTCGCAGCCTGGCTATTAAGATCACTAATAATTGCTTTACGACGCCGGAGCGGATCATGGGTTGGAGCGATCTAATTGAGAGGTATAACGCTGCAGGCATCTACTCTCCCAAAATCGTTGCCACAAATGATGGGAAACTGTGGTTTCGAGCAAACGATTGTATTGTCTACGCAGAAGAACACAAAAAAAATACTTGTGTGTTGACGAATTTGTGCCTGCCGTTGCCTTTGAGGAATATGAAGCAGATATTTATACAATGATTGGCAAGATCGCCGCACTACCCGCAAAACTCTACCCCTGGCAGAGTGCCTATTGCCTTTACGATCCATTTTGTGCGGAAGATGAAACGGACGAAAACTATTGGTGCGCCAAGGAATGGTATCAACTTTTTAGCCAGGCTAGGCCTGAAAGAAAAGAGGATGTAGAACGCATTTGGGATATCTACCTGCGCCTGCGCACTGCACTTGAACCACAATATAGGGCATTGCCCCCCCAAACCGCCTTTCAGGCTGATCTAAACCGTACAAACATTATGCTGGATGGATCCCGCCGTTTCGCCGGAGTAATCGATTTTAATGTCTCCGGAACGGAAACTATTTTGAACTACGCCCTGTGTGAGAGCGTTCACCGAGTTACAACTGAGGCAGAATTGGCCCAGCTGTCCGATCCACAATTTCGGCACCAACAGGATCGAATTTTGCTGCGCCGGCTAGGCTACATTCAGCGGCACTACACCTTCACCAGGAGGGAAGCGGATATCTTTCCCAGGCTTTACAACATGGTGGTGCCCTTTCGCTGGCCCACTTTCAGTAGTTTTCGCAGTGCAGTGCTCCACGAAAAGCATGAGTATTACAATTCCATTATTGACTGGGTGTGGTACCAACTGACGCGGGAATTCACGCTCGGGCTAGGTGGTGTTGATTGTGAAACATGAAGGTAAACGTGCTTATTTCGATTACGAACTGGGGGGGTCAACTACGTTACCCACCTTTAAACTTTGGCACAGGCCGGGTTTCATGATGAGGCCTATGTAAGTCGATTCGCCAGTAGTCCGCCCCCAAGATCACTTGGAGTTTCTGCGCGCCCATGCCCACTTGTTTTCTTTTCATGCAAGGGATCATGGCCCCTTTGCTGTCTCGTCCGAAGCATCGGGATCGGAATCTGGCTTCTTCCTTAATCCAATGCTCCATGCAGAGCTTGCCGGAAGGGTTAAGCACTCGATTGGCCACCATGGCAAAGAGCATTCTTTCCACCGGCATGGTGAAATTGCGTTCTTTCGGCGGTTTTTCCGGGACTTCCCGGATGCCTAACTGCCGCCACATTCCATCGAGCAGCCGGAAAATGCTGTCTGCGAACCGTTTTAGACCCTCCGCGTCTGGTTGATCCTTTCTGCCGAACAGGATCTTGGTCTTGGGGACTCCCTTTCCCAATCACGATAGTTGTGGGCAAGCCGGACATATTATTTACCTTTGCTTTTCACTGTTCGTATGTACATTAGTAACTATATTATATCAGGGTAATGTTCCACGCAGGGAAAAGTTATCCACAGGTTGTAACTACTGAAATTGACAAATGAGTTATCCACAAGTTATTAGAACCCCCCCGTATTTACAGGTTCGCGGAGTTGGTTGTGTCTATTCACTGTACAATGGGAGTCGAAGGGGATTTGTCCAATTTTGCCCATTAGACCATCTGATTTTACTTTTTGCCTAAAAACAAAAAAAAGACCGCAACTCTCATTGCAGTCCTTGTTTATGCATGGCGCGCCCGACAGGATTCGAACCTGTGGCCTTCTGATTCGTAGTCAGACACTCTATCCAGCTGAGCTACGGGCGCGTATCTGGCGGAAGGGGGGGAGGGATTTGAACCCTCGGAGGGCGGTTAACCCTCAACCGCTTAGCAGGCGGCTCTTTTCGGCCACTCAAGCACCCTTCCTGATTGGTATTGACGACTGCTAGTTTATCATACCAAACCCACTATTGTCAATAGATCGGCCCGTTTAATTCTTAACGGGGGGGCTCTATACATTAGGGCTGCGGAGGCGGCCCAGATAGCAATCGCCAGCACCCCAAAGCTCAGAATGGCAGGATAGGGGGGGTGGCTATCTGGCCGCTTCTGCCGAAGGCCCGCATGAGAAATGTGAAAAACCGGTACCAGAATTCGCCCCCTGTACGTTTATCAATGTGGTTGAGCAGCCAGATTACAAATACCGGTGATAGTGATACCAGAATTTTTAGCGGCGGGGTACTGCGATAATAGACCATTGCGACCATCAAGCCAAAGCTGGCACTGACGATTGAAGCCAACCAACTCCACAACAACTGCGCCAGAATATGCGGCGGATAAATCTGGCGGTATAGGCCTATTGTAACACCACGAAAAACGCCCGATAGTACCAGATCTACAGAAGACATGACTAAAGTAAGAGCCAAGATGGCCAGGATCGTCCCCCCAAGAAAAATACGCTGCGGGGGGGTAGATTATTGGCCTGCGAAAAACGAAAACTGGTTTTGAACCAATTTAAACCCAAAACGAAACAAAACAACCGAGCCGGCAAGCGTATTACGACTTCCGGGTGAATTTGCTAAGATGGCAAACATCAAAAGAAGCGCATAATAAACGAGCACCGCTTTAGCATAAGACAAAAACTGATACTTGGCAAAAGAGCGTGCTTTACTCATGTCCCAATCTCTCCCTTCCTGCATTTGTGAGAGCAATGAACAGCCTCTGCAGTTCCGGCTTACCCAGTTCCAGATTCAAGGAATCGGCCAGACTTTCATCCGGCTGCACATCCAATACGATCACCGATTTGAAATTCTGCAGAACATCGCCGCCAACCCAGCGCTTGCCCTCGGTATACTGATCCACCGCCTCTATTGCCCCCCCGTGACGGTATGGGCGGACTCTAGCAGTCCTTCCACTGGGCCTTTGAGTATGATCCGGCCCTTTTCGATAATAACCACCTCTTCTAAAATATCCGCCACCTCATCAATAAGATGAGTGGAAATAAGTACTGTCTTGGGCCTTTTAATGAAGTTGCTGAGAATCTCTTTGTACAATAAATCCCGATGATTAGCGTCTAGGCCTAGGATAGGCTCGTCAAAAAGCAAGACCTCCGCATTAGAAGCCAGTGTTAAGATTGCTTTCAAGATAGAAGCGTAGCCGGTGGACAGCTCCTTGAACCTCTTAGCAGTATCTAGTTCGAAACGGCCCGCTAAGTTCAAAGCGTATCCTCCGTCAAAAGCCGGATAAAACTCACCCGTCCATTTAAAGATGTCCCTGACCCGCAGATTGCCAGGATAAAGATTTTCTTCAGCCATGTAAAAATGCGGCCCAACGCCTTTTCGTTTTCCCACACCGCCTCGCCGCCAACAGTAATCTTACCGGAGGTGGGAAAAAGCTTCGCGGTGAGCAAATTCAATAACGTGGTCTTTCCCGCCCCATTACGCCCCAGTAGGCCGTAAATCTTATCCTCTTCCAAAACTAAGTCAACTTGGTCTAAAGCCACCGTTTCACCGTATTTTTTCGTTAAACCAAGTATTTCAAGTTTCCCCCATTGGATGCACCCCCTTTCAATCATGGCAATCAATTCTTCACGGGAAATGTCCAGCTTTTTCGCTTCCTCTAATAACGTGGCCACGAACAATTCATAGAATTGCGCTTTACGTTTGACAAAAATCTTCTGCCTGGCCCCCCCGGCCTTGACAAACAGGCCCACACCTCGCCGTTTGTAAAGGATCCCTTCGTCTACCAGCAAATTCATCCCCCCTTTAGGGCCGTGGCGGGATTGATTTTAGCCTTGACCGATATCTCGGTAGTGGAGGGAACCTGCTCATCCTCCCCCCAAGAGTGCCTTTGAGAATTTCGTTTTCGATAGCTTCAGCCAGCTGCAGATAGATTGGCCGGTCAGCATGGAAGTCGAGTTTCAAGCCGCTCCCCCCCTAGTTGGTTAGTTACCTATGTAATTAACTATATACAACTGGGCCTTTTGTCAACCTCCGAAAGGGATAAAAAAAAGAGGACCGCCAAAGCGATCCCCCCCTTTTTTGAATTGAAGCACACTATTTTCTCAGTGTAAGGCGCATTTTCGTGCCCTTGCCCGTGCGGCTTTCGGCACAAATGGAGCCTTGTGTTTATCAACGATGTGTTTTGTGATGGCCAACCCCCCCAGTCCGGTACCGCCCATGTGGCGGGCACGACCCTTGTCCACCCTATAGAAACGTTCAAAGATGCGGTCCAAATGCTCGCTGCTGATCCCCCCAGACCGTTATCATTAATGATGAATTCCACACTATCCAAACCGGAGATGGCCTCGATCCACACCTTACCCCCCCTTCCGGGGGGGTGTACTTAACGCCGTTATCCACCAGATTGATGGCTACCTGCCTGAGCAGCTTAGCATCGCCCTGTACGATTACGGAACTATAAATGTTGTTTTCCAACGTAATATTTCTTTCTTGCGCCTTACTCTGCAGAATTAAGATAGTATCGTCGAAAATTTCCTTCATATCCACCGCCTCTATATTGAGGGGCTGTTTGCCGCTTTCAATATGGGATAAATCTAACAGATCGTTGATCAGCAAGATCATGCGATCCGTTTCAGTGCCAATAATACCGAGAAAGCGGGTGAGTAATTCACGATCGTCCAGATTGCCGTTGAGCAGAGTCTCCACAAATCCTTTAATGGAAGTAAGCGGGGGGGTGCGCAGCTCATGGGAGACATTAGCCACAAACTCCTGACGCATTTGTTCCAGGTGCCGCAAAGCGGTGATATCCCGTATGATTGCCACTGCGCCAAGACTGTTGCGCTGCTCATCTTCTAACGGGCTGCTTGTCACGGCCAACATCCGTTCACTGCCCGGATGAAGGCGAATCTCCTTACTAACCGACTGTTTGGTATCCATCGTCTCTTCCAGCAGGTGGGACAATCTTTCGTTTTGTTGCTTCAAACTGATTCTTGCCGATGATTTTTTTCCGGGTCAGTCCGAAATAGCTCAGCGGCTGCCTTGTTAGCCAACATCACCTTACGCTGCAAGTTCACCGCCACAACGCCGGCGTCAATACTGGACAAAATCGCCTGCAATTTGCCTTCCCGATCGCTGATCGTAAAGAAAAGATCCTCCAGCGTTTCGGAGAGCTCGTTAAAAGCCCGCCCGAGCTGGCCGATTTCATCATTACTGCGCACCAACACCAAGCGGCCGAATTCCCTTTCCTGCAAATGCTTCACCATAGCAAGAAGCTCGCGCAGCGGATCGGTAATCACCTTGTTAAAGGCAAACGCAATGCCTAGTGCGACCACAGCCACCGCAAATCCGATCAAGATGGAACCTGTGATCAGGCTGCTTAACATACCGTTGATTTCATCCCGTTCTATTGCTACCTGCAATAGGCCGCTGCCGTCCAATGTTATCTCTGCCAGGATCAAGTCCCGATCGTCTAATCCGACGGGTACAGTGTCAACCACAACAGCACCTTGATCATCGATAACGCGGATCAACCTTTGACTGGCACTGCCCAAATGCGTTATTTGCTCACGCCATTCAGCCACAGAAGTTAACGGATCCGAAGCGTATGCTTCCCGCAAACTCAGTTTGATGATCTGCGCGTCAGAATAAAGGTCCGATTCTACCCTTTGTTCCAGAGTACCGTAGGCAAAACGGGCCACAAAAAAAAGGTGGTAACCCCCCCAACTGCAAGTAAGGTTACCACTAACGCAAAAGATGTTAACTTGAAAAGTAGCGGCTGAGAAAAGCCCTTTCTCAAGTTAGTTCCCCCCCTTAATTTATACCCTACCCCCCCATGAATAGTTTCGATGCGGGTTTCACCCTCCGGGCCGAGTTTGCGGCGGAGATGGCGGATATGCACATCAACCGTGCGGGTTTCGCCCTCATATTCGTAACCCCCAAACTTGCTGCAGCAGGACTTCTCTGGTCAGGACCTTGCCCACATTTTCCATGAAAATATGCAGCAAATCGAATTCTTTGCGGGTCAACTCTATCTCTTCCTCATGGACCTTCACTTCCCTTGTGTCCACCTGGAGGAAAATATTGCCTACCTGGAATTCATTCTCGTCTTCGTCTTCCTGCCCGCTGGCACGGCGTAAGACCGCCTTGATGCGTGCCACAAGCTCCAAGGGGGGGCTGAATGGTTTGGTAATATAGTCATCTGCACCTAACTCAAGCCCTAGAACCCTCTCCAGCTCCGTTTCTTTCGCTGTAAGCATAATGATGGGCACATTGCTCGTACGCCTGATGTCTTTACAAACGTCGTAACCATCTTTGCCCGGCAGCATCAAGTCCAGGACAATTAAGTCGGGCCGATAGGATTCAAACATCTCCAGCGCTTCCAAACCGTCACCGGCCACTTCAGTATCAAAACCGGATTGCTCTAAATTGAAACGAATTAACTCTTGAATGGAGATTTCATCGTCTACAATTAGTACCTTCTGCTTAACCATTAACATCACTCCATTTCTTTCTTTAGTAAGTAAAGCTGTCAATCTCCGCCGGGCCCGCCTCTTCATCCACAATTTTTACCACAAAATAGTGGGGGGGCATGCATACGATAAGCTGTCCCACATGACTCCGCCAGCCCGTATAGACGCAGATTAAATCGGGACAGTCCGCCTCAACCACTCGTACTTTTCCGTCTTTAATTTCTATAGTGTTGAACCCGTGTTTTGTCTTTATTTTTAAAGGCTCAAGATCTTGGGCCAAATCAAACTTCTGCACTTCTTGCCCCCTCTATTTCCACAACAACAGCCGCGGAAGAGGAGGGATTTCGTAGCCGCTTGGCCCCCCTGATTATGGAAAACAAAAAAAGAGGCTCCGATAATGATAACTACGACAAAGAGAACCCAATCTCCTTTAACGTTTCCTTTAGTCCCCATTAATAAACACTCCGTGCTTAAGATGGCGGAAGGGGGGTGGGATTCGAACCCACGGAGGGCGCAAACCCTCGACGGTTTCAAGACCGCTCCATTCGTCCGCTCTGGCACCCTTCCCAGCCTGCTTAATTATATCCTAACTTCAGCCACTTAACAAGTGCTTATTTCCCTGCAGTAATCAGCTCTAACCCGCCCATGTAGGGCCGCAGGGCTTCGGGAATCCGAACGGAACCGTCCGCTTGCTGATAGTTTTCCAACACCGCCGCCAAACAGCGGCCCACCGCAATTCCCGATCCGTTTAAAGTATGCACAAACTCCGGCCTGGCCCCCCTTTTCTCGACGAAAGCGAATGTTCGCCCGCCTGGCCTGGAAATCTTCAAAGTTACTGCAGGACGAGATCTCTACATAACGCCCGTAACTTGGCATCCACACTTCCGGATCGTATTTTTAGCGGCGGTAAACCCTAAATCAGCGGTACACATCTGGCTGACCCGATAGGGCAACCCCAATCTCTGCAGCACAGTCTCGGCATTGTTAGTAAGTTTCTCTAATTCGGCATAGGAGCTTTCGGGGGTAACAAATTTGACCAATTCCACTTTATTGAATTGATGCGCCCTCACCAAACCCCCCCTCGTATCTCTTCCGGCAGATCCCGCCTCCGAACGGAAGCAAGCGGAATAGGCCACGTGATAAATGGGCAATTCAGTCATATCCAGAATTTCATCTCGATACAGATTTGTCACCGGCACTTCCGCGGTGGGAATCAGATAGTAATCTAATCCCTCCAGTTTAAACATGTCCGCCGCAAACTTCGGCAGCTGCCCGGTACCTGTGGCGCTGGCTCCGTTCACAATAAAGGGGGGGAAAGATCTCCACATAGCCGTGTTCAGTTGTGTGCAGATCGAGCATGAAATTGATCAAAGCCCGTTCCAAACGAGCGCCTGCCCCCCCTTTAAGAAAGTTGAAGCGCGAGCCCGTCACTTTACCCGCCCGTTCAAATCGAGGATATTCAAATTTACACCCAGTTCCCAATGGGCCAGCGGCTCAAAACCAAATTGCGTCTGCTCGCCCCCCCAGCGCCTGATTTCCTTGTTATCAGCTTCACTTTCGCCCACATGAACCGATTGGTGAGGAAGATTGGGAATCCGCAGCAGCGAATCCTGCATTTTTGCATCTACTTCTCGTAATTCATTGTCGAAATCCTTAATCTGTTGGGAAACAATGCGCATTCTATCGATTAAGTCGTCGGCATCCTTCCGTTCCCGCTTTAGCTGCGCCACCTCGTCGGAGACGCGATTGCGTTCTGCTTTCAATTTTCTACATCCGTTAAAATACTGCGCCGTTTTCGTCAAGGGCCAATAATTCATCTAGGGGCGCATCCGCACCTAGTTTGCGTAAACCCTCCCGTACTTGCTCTGGGTCTTGACGAATCATTTAAGATCCAACATTAGTTTTCCCCCCCTCAGCCTGAAAATAAAAAACTCGCCTCTGAACTCGAAAGCCCAGGGACGAGACTTAGTTTCCCGCGTTGCCACCCTGATTAATCCCGGCCCGTAAAAGAAGGGGCCGGAATTCACCTTAATTGATTGTGACGCTCGGTTCAGAAGCTGGATCCCCCCCAACTATCCGGCTGATTTTCACCACCCATCAGCTCTCTGGGTAACGGATATCAATTGGGTAATTCTTCGTCATTACCACATGGTCAAATTTTATTATAATACACTTGGGCAATACGATCAACTGCCAAAGGCGGTTTTTCTCCGCTTTTTAGGAAACAGATCGCCTAACCGCATTTTTGGGCCCCCCCACTCCCGCTCACGGTGCGGGCAAAGAGGAAAAGGGCTATACCTCTCAGCACGAAGGAGGCCAAAAGATGGGCTTCAGCCCAATAATCTCGGCCGCAAAACCTCCCGTTAAAGGCCCGGCCGCGGTGGCAATACCCATCAGGGTATTGTAGACACCCACGTACAGCGAACGATTTTCATCGGGAGTAATTTCCAAAAGAAGGTTGAAGGCGGCCAGATTGTACCCGCCCCCCCACGCCAGCCCGTTAACAATATAAATAAGAATGGGAAACCAAACATTAGGGGCGGCCCACCATAACAGGGGCAGAATGACCGCACCCAAACCCGAAAAGACCATCACGTATTTCTGGCCGAAAACATCGGCCAGCCGCCCCCCCCAATAACGCTGAATCAGAACTTGGGTAGCCAGGTTGACGCCCGTGAAAATAGCCCAAGAGCCCGCTTGGCCCCCCCATGGTATCCACGAAATAGACGGGAAATAGCGATGCTGCTAAATAAACGCCAAAATTCCACACCAGGGAGCTGATGGCATAGGCGGTAAAATCTTTGTGATCACCCACATCTTTGATAAAACCCCCCGATTCGTTGTCTGTAAGTGCCTGCCCCCCCGTCGCGGACAGGCTTTTGCTTATCCTGAGCAAAGGGAATGCGAGAAAAGATGTAAGTTGCGGCAATACCCAGCGCCGTGGCTGCGCTGAAAATAAGGATGTAGTTTTAGGAAAGTCCAGGCGCAGCAAAAGTTGGCCGCAAAGGTCGCCGCCAGCGCACAGACGTTCAAGACAACACTGCGGTTGGCATAGTATTGGCCCCCCCGAATCGATCTGGGAATTAAATCGGCTTGCAGTGCCGTCCAGGCAGGAACACCCAGATTAGCCATGATAATCCGAAAGGAGGCCAGGACTATAACGATGAAGATCCTTTTTTTCCGCGGGAAACAAGAAAGGAAAGATGGCCAGAGCCAGCCAGGTGGAACGGGCAAAATAACCCCCCCACGATGGGCAAAATCCGCTTGTCCTTCATGCGTTCGCCGAAAATGCCCGCGGGGATCTGCAAAATGTTGCCGAGAAAGTTGGGAAATGCGGTCAGCATCCCGATCTGTGACGGGGTGGCTCCCAACGCCAAAGCAAAGAGGGCCAGGTAAGGGGGGGCTGCCAGATTTTCGGCAGCCACCGCAAAGGCCCCTTCCACAGTATTTAGTTTCATGGCGTGTTGTGTATCTTTTTTTGCCGACGATGTCCCAAACAAAGGGCTGCCTCCTCTAATCGCCGCAGGTTTCGGAATAAAGGGGGGGGAACTGCTCCGTCAATTGGGCTATGACGTTTTTGATTTCGCCGAAATCTTTCCGGCCCCCCCGTTCCAACGTTTGAGCTATTAAACGACCGATAACACGCATTTCGTCTGTGCCCATGCCCCCCCTAGTAGTCAAGGCCGGCGTGCCCAGGCGGATCCCACTGGTAACAAAGGGGGGGCTTTCCTGTTCAAAGGGAATCGTGTTCTTATTGACCGTTATCCCCACTTGATCCAGAAGTGCCTCCGCTTCTTTACCGCTGAATCCCCGCGCTTTAACATTAACGAGCAGCAAATGATTGTCGGTGCCCCCCGAAATTAGGGGGGGAAAATCGTGCGTGGCCAGGGTTTCCCCCAAGTGTTTGGGCGTTTTGTACCACCGCTCGCTGATAAGCTTTAAAACCGGGGGGGTCGAGCGCCTCTAGAAAAGCGACCGCCTTAGCCGCGATCACATGCATTAACGGCCCACCCTGCATACCGGGGAAGACCGCACTATCAATTTTGCGAGCATGCTCTTTAGTAGTCAAAATCAGGCCGCCTCTCGGCCCCCCCGCAGCGTTTTATGGGTAGTTGAAGTAATGAAGTCAGCATAGGGAACCGGGCTGGGATGGACGCCGGCCGCGATTAAGCCCGCAATATGGGCCATATCTACTAAGAAAAACGCCCCCCACCTCGTCCGCTATTTCCCGAAAGATAGCGAAATCAATTACCCGGGGGGGATAGGCGGAGGCGCCGGCGATGATCATCCGCGGTCGATGTTTACGGGCTAAATCCCGTACCTGGTCGTAGTCTAAAAGTTCATCTTCCTTGCGCACGCCGTAATGGGCCACATTGAACCAGGAACCGGATAGGTTAACCGGGCTGCCGTGTGTGAGATGCCCCCCATGACTGAGATCCATGCCTAAAATAGTATCACCGGGTTTAAAAACGGCGAAAAAGACGGCCTGGTTTGCTTGAGATCCGGAATGGGGGGGCTGCACATTCACGTGTTCGGCCCCAAAAGTTGCTTCGCCCGCTCAATAGCAAGTTCCTCGGCGATATCCACAAATTCACAACCGCCGTAATAACGTCTACCGGGGGGGTAACCTTCCGCATATTTATTGGTAAGCTGGCTCCCCAGTGCCTCCAAGACGGCCAGACTAACAAAATTTTCGGACGCGATCAGTTCTAGGTGCGTGTTCTGCCGTGTTGTTTCGTTATGGATAGCTCGGCAAATAGCGGGATCAGCTTGCTTGAGGTATTGAAACACAGCTATTCTCCTTCCAATTCAAAATTAAATTTGCGAAACGGGGGGGTGATGCGGTGCACACCGAATTAAGAATAGTGTTAACCATGGCCCTGCTGCGCCTGCTGGCAGGCACAATGGAGATCACCGGCGCTCTGCTCATGCTGAATGGGGGGCAAAGTGCAGACAGCTTTAAAAATCAATGCTACCTTAGGCCTGATCGGCCCCCATTATTCTAACGCTGGTGGGCATGATCGGCTTGATAGGACTTCGCCACGAATTGTCCTGGACCAGGCTCGCCATTGTCGGTTTGGGCGTGCTGCTGATTTTTCTCGGGACTAATTAGACTATGGATATATTCTATTAATCAAGCGGGGAAATGGTATCGCTTCGCGCAGATGCGATAATCCGCAGACCCAGGCGACCGCCCGTTCCAAACCCATGCCAAAGCCTGAGTGAGGCACAGTGCCGTAACGGCGGATATCCATATACCAAGCGTAATCTTGCGCGGGAAGATCATGTTCTTCAATCCGCTGCTGCAGCAGTTTCGGATCGGAGATGCGCTCGCCTCCGCCGATGATTTCTCCATAACCTTCCGGAGCCAGAAGATCACTGCCCAAAACCACTTCGGGCCGTTTAGGATCGGGCTTCATGTAAAACGCCTTAATCTCGGTGGGATAACGGTGGACAAAGACCGGCCTGTCAAACTGATGGGCAATGATTGTTTCATCAGCCCCCCCGCCCAAATCTTCGCCCCCCCATTCGATCTCCACCCCCCCGTTTTTCTGCAGAAGGATTATGGCATCATCGTAGGTGATGCGCGGGAAAGGCGCGATAACCGTTTCTAATTTAGTCAGATCGCGTTCTAAGATCTCCAGCTGCTTGCGGCAGTTTTGTAGAACCTGCTGCACGATGTAGCAGACGTAATCCTCCTGCAGCTGCATATTGTCTTCCATGTCCGCATAGGCAACTTCAGGCTCGATCATCCAAAACTCCATCAAATGCCGGCGAGTCTTTGATTTTTCGGCCCTAAAAGTCGGCCCAAAACAGTACACCTTGCCAAAAGCGGCGGCGGCGGCCTCCAAATACAACTGCCCGCTTTGGGAAAGATAGGCTTTATCGTCGAAATAATCCGTTTCAAATAATGTGGAGGTACCTCGCAAGCCGCGGGAGTCAAAATAGGCGCATCAATGAGTATGAAACCGCGGCTGTCGAAAATTCCCGTGACGCCTTAATCATTTCGTGCCGTATAAGCAAAATAGCGTGCTGCTTTGCGAGCGCAGCCAGAGGTGGCGACGATCCATCAGGTAATCCACCCCCCCGTGTTCCTTAGGCGTGATGGGGTATTCTTCAGCAATTTGGACAATTTGCACATCTGTCAGGGACAATTCGTAGCCGCCGGGCGAACGCTCATCCTCCCGAACAACACCCCGTACAATTAGGGATGATTCCTGTGTCAGCTCCTGCGCTGCCTCAAACACTTCAGCGGGTACTTCGTTTTTCACCAGTACACCCTGAATCATACCGGTGCCGTCCCGAATGATTAAAAACTGGATTCTGCCGCTGGAGCGTTTATTATACAACCAGCCCCTGATTTCTACCTCTTTGCCCACATGTTCGCCGATTCTTTTTAGATAAACATGTTCCATCCAACTAGATCCCCTATTTTTCGTTCTTCAGCTGTTTATATAAATCCTGCAGAATTAAGGCATCCTCTTCTAAAATGGGGGGGCTTTCACAAACAAGCCACCCGGCCACATTATGATCAACCAGTGCCCGCAGCACTTCCTTATAATCTAAATCTGTCTGCTCAAAGGCAGGTGCTGCCGCTCACCCCCCTTGGCCCATATTCGATGCCCGATAGATGAATGTGCATTTGCCGCAGTGCTTCGGAACCTAGTTGTTCCTCAATCAAACGAAGGGCACCGCTAAATTCCGCATAAGAATTGAATCTACCAATACTGCGGGCATAAAGATGGGCGAAATCCACACAGGGATAAATACCGGGTAGATCCATGCCCAGACGTACCAATTCTTCCAGTGTGCCAAACTGCGCCAACCCCCCCCGGTGGTTTCCGGGCTGAGGCGAATGGTAATACCTTCAACCTTGAGCATCTGCTGAATTTCGGCCAGATTCTGCCGCACCCTTAGATAGACCTCTTCCGGATCATCATCATGATAATAGGCGGCATGAAAGGTTACACTTGTGCCCCCCCGCCCAGGCCCCCCCAACCTGTGCTGAGCGTAAGATATGATTTTTACTGGCTTCCACTTTTTCCGGTTCGGCGGAGTTTAAATTCACATAATAAGGGGGCATGCACAGTTAGGGAAATATCGTATTTTTCCGCCCTCCGTCTTATAGCCAAGGCCGTGTTTTTACCCATTTTTACGCCCCCCCGTACAAACTCCAGTTCCATGTGTTTCAACCCTAATTCAGCCAAGCGTTTAATCGCATTTAGACTGCTGACAGGCTTGGTAGAAGCGGGAATGCCCGCCGTACCGATTCTTAAGATTCCCATCCGTTCCCTTAGGTGTCCCGGCCCGGAATTAAGATTCTCTTCTTGGGCACTTCCAATTCGGGCCCTTCTTCCTCCGCCTCTTCCTCGTCGTCCTTTAAATCCAGGACCTGGGCCAAAACATCATTTACTCCAAGCATCATGCCGCTAAATGCAAATTCTGCCTCGAATAATTCCCGAATATAGGGATTGACCGAGATTACCCCCCCAAACAGGTTCTGCAGCTGTTCCTCCTGTTCGGGTGTAACCGGATTGCCGTCCATTTGCTGCTTGTGCAGATCGCCCTGCAGGTTCTGAAAATCGCGCAGCATTATTTTGGCGGCACTGTGCTCATTCACTTTCTCTCTGGCGCTGATCAATCTTTGGTATTCATTACTATTTGTAATGGCAGCGGCCAGTTCCTCTGCTTTTTTTTGAACTTCCATGTTTTTTTTCCTCCTTTGGCCTAAACATTAAAACGAAAGGTAATTACGTCGCCGTCTTCAACTATATAATCTTTCCCTTCCAAGCGAAAAAGACCTTTTTCCTTGACAGCACGCATGCTGCCATGTTGTACCAGATCGGCATAGGAAACAACCTCCGCCCTGATAAAACCCCCCTTTCCAGATCGGAATGAATTTTGCCTGCGGCCTCTTTGGCTGTGGCCCCCCCGTTTAATTGTCCAGGCGTGCACCTCCGTTTCGCCCGCGGTGAAATAAGAAATTAAACCCAAGTGGCTGTAGACGGTCCGGGCAATACGGGCAATGCCCAATTCTGTTAGGCCTAATTCGGCCATGAAAATCTGCCCTTCATCTTTTTCCAATTCACCTATTTCCGCTTCTATTTTAGCGCTGAACTGAATCAAGGGTAGGCCAACTCTTTCCGTTTCAGCCTCAAGCTCGGCGTGCCCGGGGGGGTAAGTGGCTTTCTGCATTTGATTTTCATCTAGATTAACCGCCACGATTAGAGGTTTTCTGGTGAGGAAATCATAAGTTCGCAAAACCCGTTCCTCTTCTTGATCCGCATCTAAACGGCGCAGGGGGGGCAGGCCCTGTTCTACCAGGTGCAGACAGTTCTGCAGAGGGGGGGCCAGTTCCTGTTCCGCCCGGGGGGGATTGCGTATTCTATCTTTCTGTAGGCGCTCCAACCGCGTCTCGAGCAGACTCCAATCGGCAACTAACAACTCCTGCTGAATCTCGTTGAAATCCTCGAAAGGTTGAATACCGTTTAAGCTGGGAGCGGCATCAGAATGAAAAGCCCTAGCTACTAGGATTAGGGCGTCCACATCACGTACCGCCTGCAAAAAAACCGCGACCGCCTTGTTGCTGACCCGGCATAAATCCGGGGACATCAAGAAAGTCTATGCTCGCATAGGTTATTTTCTTAGGTTTATATAAACCGGCTAAGACATCCACCCTGCTGTCAGGCACTTTGCCTGCGGCTAACTGCGGCCTGCCATTGCCAAAGGCCTTCTGGCCGGTAAAAAGTTCAAACAGCGCACTCTTGCCCGCATGGGGGGGCCTACCAATAATTCCAATTTTCAAGTTAGTTGTTCCTCCAAATGTTGCTGTAACCGTAGTTTTTCGGCAACTGTATTCAACTCACATTGTATCATAGTTGAGCTAGAAAAACATCTAATGCCAACGCTATCGCTCTGCAGCATCAGGCTTTAGAATACCGCACATAATTTGAATTGCGCTCTTACGCTCCGTTCGGGATATAACAGACCATTGCACCATCCGCAATATTAAAACCCACGTCTTGCGGGGGCATAAATCGTCCCATTCAGACGCGAAGAAAGGGCCTGAACCGCCCCCCCTTTTTACCCTTCCCGACGCTTTGCAACTCGGAAGGCAACCCGGCCTAAGCCTGCCCCCCGCTTTAGTAGGTCCCTGATTTCCGTTAGCAATTTCTCTTCGTTGCTTATTTTGGGGGGGGAGCGGGCGGTTCGGGTGCTTTTTCTTCTTCTTTTTCCAGCTTGCTGTGCAAATTGTTCATGACCCGCAGCACCATGAAAATGCTGAAGGAGATAATCAAAAATCAAGCGCGTTCTGCAGAAATTTGCCATAACTGACCGCTAATTCTGCCGTAATCTCATTGGCCGGGCGCAGTACTATTTTCAAAGAAGTAAGGTCAATTCGCCCTAAAATTAATCCGAGTATGGGCATGATAATGTCATTGACTAGCGAGGTTACTATTTTACCAAACGCCCCCCTCCCACTACCACACCAACCGCAAGATCCACCACATTGCCCTTTAGCGCAAACTTTTTGAATTCCTCTAACATCGTACCACATCCGTTCTAGACATATTTAGTTCAATTTAAAGTGACCCAGCAGCTCGGCCAGCTGCTCTCCCATATTCGTCAGCTCCTGCGCCGCTGCGGCGATCTGCTCTATTGAAGCTGCCTGCTGTTGAGTCGCACTGGCTATTTCCTGCCCACCCGCATTCGCTTCCTCCAAGCCGGCCGTTAATTCCTGCACCGTATCAACAATGCCTTCAACCTCGTCCAAAATACCGTGCAGCAGCTTACCGCTTTCATCCACCGTGGCCAAAGCCCCGGCCGTTTGCGCGGCACCCGCGTTCATATCTTGCACCGCCCGAGAGATCCCGCCTTGAATTTGGCTGATCAAGGTTCCAATTTCAGTTGTTGCGGTGGCAGACTCTTCCGCGAGTTTTCTCACTTCGTCGGCGACCACCGCAAAGCCGCGGCCATGCTCACCGGCGCGGGCCGCCTCAATCGCGGCATTTAAAGCCAAGAGGTTAGTCTGTTCGGCGATGTCGTTAATCACATCAACAATCCGGCCGATTTGATCTGAGAGCGTGCCAAGGCCCGAAATGTCTAAAGCGAGTTGTGCCGTGCCATCGCTCAGCTCGTTCATTTGTTTCATAATGCCCACCAAGGCAGCTTCACCCTGCGCGGCTTTATTAGAAATACCCTGAACATTTTCACTCATGGCCATGGCATTGCTGTTCATTGCGTCTAAGGCACCGGAAAAATGGTTGGTAGTGCCGGCCACTTCTTCAATTGAAGCACTTACTTGCGCTGTAGCTGCAGCCATTTCACCGGTGGTTGAGCCAAGAGCGCTTGTAGTTGCGCTAACCAGGCGTAACGCATCCCGGACACTGTCCACCGTTGCATTTAAGGCATTAGCCACCCTACCGATTTCGTCCTTAGTGCGAACCCGGACGGTCTGAGTTAAATCGCCCCCCCGCGCGACCGCTTCTATGGCGTCCCGCACTTGGCGCAGGGGACTGGTGATCCGGCCCGCGATGAATACTGCAGCCATAATACCCACTATAATAGAAATTACGGAAATAACAATTATAATCTGCCGAAAATTATTCATATTCACTAAAACATCTCGAGCGAGCGCACCCACACCCAAAACCCAGCCGGTGGAGGGGGATAGGTGCTAAGCCGGCTAAACGATCTAATCCTTCGTGTTCATAACGAATCACGCCAGTGCTTTCAGCACCAAGTTCTTGGATGGCATGGCCCATTTCACCCGGTTTGCCTTGAGTTTCGAAAACATTAATCTGATCCAAGATATCCTGGCGGTTAGGACCGGCGTAGGATATGCCGCCGGGATGAACGATAAAACCCCCAGCCACCGTCACCAAAACCCAGGCGGTCAGTGATCTTGCTCAGCGTTAGTCCATCTCTGCGCCCAACTAAAACACCGATCACTTCATCATGTTCCTTAATTGGTACCGCATGCATGAAAACAACGCTGTCTGTGACCCTGCTAACTATGAGATCAGACACCCCGGATTTCCCCAGAAACGCGCCGATGATATATTCCCGGTCGCCTAAGTTTGCGGTCGTCTCGTCGGTGTAGCGCGCTGTTCCATCCGGTGTCACCACCGCCAAAGCAAGAAACTGTGGCAGCCGTTCTTCTTCCTCCTGCAGTACCGCGGCCTGCTGCTCCCAATCCATGCTCCGTATTTCCGGGCGGGCCGCAATTGCTTCCAAAATAGAGAGGTTGACTTCAAACCTGCTTTCCACATACCTGCTCGCCTCTTGCGCCTGTAAAATCAAGGCCTGCTCCACTTCGGCGAGTACCGAGGCGGAACCACTGTAGTAGGCAAACAAACCAAACCCGAGAGACATCAATAGGATCACCAATCCGGCGTATAGTGATATTTTTGCTGCCAGGGTTTTCA